>Ga0209070_100026_pt1 | contig 291541 bp, 255 predicted proteins | sample SynthPrep_5_END__FD_187205 | JGI IMG/M metagenome (GOLD analysis project Ga0209070, IMG submission 187205) | Synthetic microbial communities from Ohio, USA - SynthPrep_5_END_DS10_MetaG (SPAdes) (version 2) | ecosystem: Engineered > Bioreactor > Aerobic > Activated sludge | place: USA: Ohio...
TCCGGCACGCACAGGAGATCGGTGAACAGTTTTTTCGTGAAACCGACGCTGCCTGCGCCAATAATAGCGATTTTGAAACTCATAACGCCACCTCTGTTGCAAATCGAACGGGTGAAACGGGCCGAAGGGTCATGAAATGGCGCTGTAGAAAAATACCCGTAAGAATCCCGGAAAACCGGCCTTCCTCCCAATTTTTCAGCAACAATATCCCGTTGGCTGTCTCCTCGGATCGGGATTATGCGTATAATGAGGGTGAGGACCAGAGAAGGATTATGCTTTCATGGGTAATTTTGTGCTGCGCGATTTGATCGATCAGGGACCGGGCATGCGCACCGTCTCGCTGCCGCGCGGCCGCCAGACGCTGCACACCATGCCGACCAGCAGCGGTTATGAAATCCGCCGCGGCGGCAATTACGACTGGGACGGACGCAAGCGCGGCCAGACGCCCTTCACGGTGCTGCAATATTGTATCAGCGGACAGGGCAACCTGCGTTACGAGAACCGCCACTATGTGGTGAAGCCGGGCGAAACCCTGCTGCTGCTCATCCCCCACAATCACCGCTACTGGCTGGAAGAGGGCAAGGAGTGGGAATTCTTCTGGATTTCCATGAATGGCGAGGAAGCCCTGCGCATTCACCGCAACATCCTCGCCGTCACCGGCCCGATCCTCAAGCTCCAGTCCGAAACCGTCGATCACCTTGCCGAATGCTGTTCGCGCCTGGTCAATGGCGCGGAAACGCCGGGGGCGGCCTCCGCCGTGGCCTATGAGGCAGCTATGACGCTTTATGATGATGTCTTCGGTTCGCACCCTTCTTTCGGCGGCGAATATCGCACCCTGCAACAGGTGCTGAGCCACATAGACAGCCATCTCGGCGAGCGTCTATCCGTCAGCGACCTCGCGGGCGTCGCCGGCCTCAGCCGCGCGCATTTTTCCCGCATCTTCACGGCAAGCGAAGGCATGCCGCCCGCTGAATTCGTGCTGCAACGCCGATTGAGGCGGGCGGCCAAGCTTCTCACCACGGCCGCAAACATCCCGATCAAGGAGGTTTCCGTGCTGTGTGGGTTCGAGGATCCGAACTATTTCTCCAAGGTCTTCCGCCGTCTTTACGGCACCAATCCCAGCGAATTTCGCACCACCGGCATGTATGCGAGCGTTCGGCAGGACGGAACCTGAAAAAACAACTTCGTTTTGCCACGTTTCAGGCGGCTAAGAATGGACGGAACAACCTCCTTGGAGACCGGCTGAGGTGAACAGCAAAGTCCGCACGATCCTCGTTTTTCCAATCAGGGCAATCATCGTATTTGCACTGATCCTCGACGGAATTTTCCGGCCGCTTTATCGGCCTGTCATCAGGGCCATATCCGGCATAACATTCATCAGGCGACTGGAAAACCGGATCGCCGACTTGCCGCGTCTCGCCATTCTTCTCTGTCTTGCCGTGCCCTTCGCTATTGCCGAACCCATGAAGATCGTCGGCCTTCTCCTGATTGCCCATGGTGCAATCAAGACAGGGATCGGTGTCACGATCCTCGCCCATCTGGCAACCTTCCTGATCGTCGAACGCATCTATCACGCGGGGAAGGAAAAGCTCCTCACCTATGCCTGGCTCGCCTGGATCATGCGCTATGTGCGCTTCGCCCGTTCATTTTACGATCGCGCCAAACTCGCAACCTTGAACTGGATCCGGCTCAGGGTCTTGGAATTTCAGAGGTAGGGGCGTTTCCGTTACTTCCGGCGGCGAAGTGTCTTTAAAACATATTCCACAAGTGCGGTGGACTGCAACGAAACGAGGATAATGGCGATGCCGAGCACGACACGGGTTTCGGGCACCTCGTCAAACAGGAAATATCCGACAGCCGTGACGAACAGGATCGAGAGATAGCTGACGGGTGCGAGGACGCTGGCATCGGCGATACGATAGGCCCGCAGGAAGCAATATTGCCCCATCTGCGCCAGAAGCCCGATGGCCAGCAGCGGCCCCCAGTCGAGCGGCGCAACCGGCTTCCATGTCCAGATCGCCGGAACGGCAGTGATGACGGCAAGGCCAACGGTATAAAATACCATCATGACCGTAGTGTTTTCCTGCCGCAACGCCCGGGTCTGGATCACTGCAAGTGCGCCGAACACCACAGATACGAGGACGACAAGCACGCCGGCAAATGCGAGGCAGGCTCCGGCCCAGCGATACCGACTCACTCTTTCACCGAGAAAAGCAACGGCCATCGCCATCGTCACCAATGGTCGGGAGAAGCCGACGGCGTTGACAGTGGCAAGCGGCAGGAGGGTGATGGCAATGAAATTGCTCGTGAGCGCAATGGCGTTGCAGCAGATGCGCAAGAGGTTGCGCCAGGGATATTTGACGCGCAGCATCTCCATCCGATGCCGCCAGATCAAAGGCAGGATGAAGATAAGGCCGATCATCGCCCGGATGAAGACGAGCTGGAAGGCGGGATAGGTAACACCCTGCGCCTTGACCAGCGCTGTCATTCCTCCCGCAACAAGAGTCATGTCCAGCAACAGCCAGCCGATACCCGCGCGCGTATCGGTTTCGCGCGGGTTTTCCTGTTTCTCACTTTGTCCGTGGGCATTCACGCCGGTTGCACAAGGTTTGCCATGAGGCGGAACGCCCCCGGCACAAGCTTGTCCATCTGGTGATGCAGCACGAGGCTGGTATGGGTGTGACGGCCCTTGCTGATGACGCCCGAGACCAGCGCGCCCTTGAGAGGCTGCTCATCGACATCGTGCATGGCAAGCAATGGCTCGTACACGTCATCCCAGCGCGAGGCGAAATAAAGCCCGCGCTCCTTGTCCCAGCCCGCCCAGTCGGCAGCGCCGATGATGTTGGGGCCGGCAAGCAGCGGATGATCGGGCAACAGCACCGTCACCTCCGCCTTCGGGTCCGTTACCCGCCAGCGCAGGGACGGCTTGCCGATTTCAAGTCGCCGGACCGGCGTTGTCTCCGGGTTCCACCCGTCGGTCGGCCGGTGATAGAGCGTGACCAGATGGCCGCCGTTTTCGACAAAGCGATGAAGCTTCTCCGTCGCAGCAGTGAGATCCCTGCGGATGCCGAAGGCGAATATGCCGACGACAATTGTCGTGAAAGACGAGAGATCGCCGCCGAGCGCCTGCGCGTCGAGTTCGGTGACATCGAGACCCATACGCGACAGCCATGAACCGACCCGGTCCGCACCGCCGCCGACATAACCGATCCGCGCGCCCTTGGGCAGCTTCAGGTCCAGCGACAGGATTTTCATGACGGACGGGGCCAGAAACCGCGCCCTGCCAATATGCGGATAGGCGATAGGGGTGACCTGGAAAGCCGGCTGCGAACCGGAGATCGCCTCAAGCTGTGAAAGCCCCGCAGCGCCCTCGCCCGTGCGTTCGGCAACCCAGCCGTCTCCCGATCGGTTCACATTCCAGCCGCCAGCGCCCCTGAATGAAATCGGTGTATCCGCGCCTTTCACAAGGGCCTGAAACACATGTGTGTCCCGGCCTTGCTCCAGCGGAACGAGAAATGCATCCGGCGAAAGCGTGAGCGACTGCGCCGGCGTAACGAAAAACGGTTCTTCCAGATCGAAGAGAGCGGAAACCTCCCGCCCTTCAAGTGTTGCAGCCACACGTACGAAACCATGGCCGTTGCCGCCTGCCGCCTTCCAGTCCGGCTGATAGAGACCTGAGACAGCCGTGGTTTGATCGGCAGCAAGGGAAAAGACAACTGTCTGTCCCAACGACCTGATGGACGACGACACTCCACTCGGAAGAACCGGTGTTACCTTGATATCGAATTCGGCCGCCCGGTCGGAAAGCTCCACAGAAAGCGACGTTTCCCCACCCGGAACGATCTCTGCCGGCTCGGCATAGGCCCGCTCAAAAAGATTAAGCGCGGTCAGAATGGCAGCATCGACTTCAGCCCGTTTGCGCGTGATCCTGTGGCCGTGCAAGTCCGTGAATTCACTTGCCGCGGCTTCATCCACCTTTTGCAGAAGGGCCGCCGCATCAAGTAGCGATCTGGTGATTTCCCGCGTGTCGGGAAAAGCCGCAATCGCCCGGTTGATGGCCTTTTCGGCCTCGACCAGTGCTTTCTGGGATTCGGCATCCAGCCCCGCAACGCCGGCAAGGGCGGCAAGCGTCGATGGCAGGTTGTCGAGGATCGATCCTTCTTCTCGATTGGCGGCGTCAGAGAGTTCGAGATGAAGCGGCCAGAGTTCCTGCGCACGCTTCGGCCAGTGCCCCATTCCCTGCGAGGCATGGTAATAACGTGACCATTCGCCGATACGGTCATATTCCGCACCGGTCGCCTGCTCCCTGCCAGCCGCATTGATCGTCAACGTCGTTTCCGGCGGCGGCACTTCGTCATCATAGGTATCGCCACCGCCCGACCATGCCGGAAGGTAGAACTTCGCCACCTTCCAGGGCTTCAGCCCCTCGGAGAAATGTTCAGGGTAAGCAGAAGGATCGGCCGCAAGCGCAATCGCGCTTCTTGCAGCCCGTGTCATGGCGCGGTGGTGCCCGTGCTGGCCCGGCACATCGAGAAATGTCGGGATGACGATATCGGGACGCTCCTTGCGATAGGCCCGCACCAATCTTTCGACGATGCGCTGCTGCCCCCAGCGGCCGAAGGTCTGGTCGCCATCCTTGGAGAAGCCGAAATCGTGGATCATATCCGCCGGTCCGTGGCCAAGCCAGCTTATATCGGCATCGATGATACGGGCGGCCTCTTCGAGTTCCCGCGAGCGAATGACACCAAGCGCGCCCAGTCTTTCCGGCCCCAGCGCGTTCTGCCCGCCCTCGCCGCGTGTCGAACAGGCAATGATGATCCGCATGCCCAGGTCCATGCGGAAATAGGCGAGAAGGCCGTTCTGCTCATCATCCGGATGCGCCCCGGTATGCATGACGGTGGCGGTGGATTTCAGCGCGCTCAGCTTGCGGTGCAGGCGAACGAGCCATGGATCGGCCATCTGCCGTTCGATGCGTTCGCGGGGGGTAAGCATGGGCGGTCTCCTCCAATATTCAGCCCGGCGCCTGTGCTGCGGCTCCCGGGGATGTCTCCAGTTTTGGTGTGACGATATCGAACAGCGGCAGTGCCGCAGCGCCAAGGGCGGCGGTCAACTGCCCGGATTTGCCGTGCATGACGCGCGGCAGTTCCCGCTGCCGCCGGCTTGCGACCGAGGTCGGCAAATCCCCCATGCGCTGAATGATTTCGCTGATGATGACCTCCGGCAGCGCGCCACCGAGGATGACGGTCTGCGGATCGAGAATGTTCTCCAGCATGGCAATCATCGGCGCGAGATGGGCCGAGGCATCGTCGATCCACTCTGTCACGACAGGATCGCCGGCTTTAAACAGAGCTTCAAGATCGCCAAGTTCGGTATCGGCGATACCGGCATGGCTGAGCTTTTCCTTCAGCACGTAAACGGAAGCATAGGCTTCCAGGCAGCCTTTTTGCCCGCAGGACGGGCAGGCCCTGCCCCGCGGCGATACGGTGACGTGGCCGATTTCGCCGGCGTTTCCGAATGCACCGCGATAGGGCGAGCCATCCTGAATGATGCCAAGACCGATACCTACGCCGAAATAGATCATGCAGAAATTGGGGATCGCCAACCCCGCGCCGAACAGGCGCTCCCCGACGGCAGCGGCTGTCGCGTCATTTTCCACCACAACCGGCTGGCCGCAGGCGTCGCTCAGCATCTGGCGGGCATCGATGCCGCCCCAGCCGGAAAGGGTCGTTGGCCCGACCGAGGTCATGCCATCAATCTCGAAGGGACCGGGCATGACGACGCCGGTGCCGAGCAGCCTGCAACCGAGATTTTTCGCAACAGCCGCATGCTCGGCGGCAAAGGTCTTGAATATGGCCTCCGGAGTGGTGTCCTTAAGCGGCGTGACGCGATGGGTGCGCAGCACGCCGGCGAGATCGAGGCCGACGGTGACCATATGGTCGGCGGCGATTTCCACGCCGATCGTCGCGCCGCCATCCGGATTGACAGCGAACTGGATCGGCGGCTGCCCCCTGCCGGTGCGGCGACGGCCGAGTTCCTTCAGCAATTCTTCACCCACCAGCTCATCGACGATGTTGGCGACTGCCTGTGCTGTCAGATGGGTGATCTTGGCGATCTGGGCGCGACCGAGCGATCCGTGACGCCTGACGAGGTCGAGGACGACTCGCCTGTTATGCTCGCGGCTCCGCTCAGGATTTTTTCCGATTGCTACGGGATAGGCATCCACCGTGTGCACCGTCATCTCTTCAATTTCCCCGTCCCTTAGAAAATTCATAACGTCCAAATGACGATAAGCGCAATATAATAATTCAAGTAAATTATCTTATTGACAAATGCCCGTGTTCGGAGAACCGTAGAGAACGACCGGGGGTCAGGCTCGCATGGGGATGGGACACGAAAATTCCCGTTGCCGGACGAGTGAATGAGCACGCGCGAAAGCGCGGATAAAGGGAACGATCACTCCGCATCCGGAAGACCGGACGGAGGAAATGGAGGGTTACATGCGCAGGGCAACTCTGTTCGCCGGCTTGGTCGCCGGTTTCAGCACATTTGCATTCAACGCCGCGCAGGCGGTTGAAATCGAATATTGGCAATATGTCTTCGACACACGCGTAAAGGCCATGGATGAGCTGATCGCGGAATTCCAGAAGGCCAATCCTGACATCACCGTCAAGCAGGTGACCTTTCCATACGCCGATTACCAGACGCGCGTCATCGCCGCCAATCTTTCCGGCAAGGGCCCGGACGTGATGCAGCTCTTCTATGGCTGGCTGGACAAGTTCGCGGCCGGCGGCATCCTGCAGCCACTGCCGACCGACGCCTTCCCGCATGACAAGATCGAAAGCGAATTCTTCCCGATCGTCAGCGCCATGAAACGCGGCGACGATTATTACGGCCTGCCGACAGCGGTTCGTTCGCTGGCGCTCTTCTACAACAAGAAGCTCTTCACCGAAGCAGGTCTCGACGCCGCCAATCCGCCGAAGACGCTCGACGAATTCGTGGCAGCCGCGGAAAAGATCGCCAAGCACGACGCCGCCGGAAACCTGACGGTCGCCGGCTCCACGCTCGACATGGGCGGCCAGGATCACCAGTGGTGGCGTGAGATTCTCATTCGCCAATATGGTGGCGAACCCTATACCGACAATGACCAGAAGGTCGCCTATAACAGCGAGGCGGGCGTTCAGGCACTGAAATTCTACACCAGCCTGCAGCTTGAAAAGAAGATCGGTCAGGCCGGCTTCATGGATGAAGGCCAGGCCGCCTTCCGCGCCGGCAAGGCCGGCATGACCATCGACGGCACCTTCCGGCTGGGCTCGTTCCGCACCATCAAGGATTTCGAATGGGGCGTGACCGAACTTCCCACCAACGACAAGAATATCCGCTCCAACTATGCGAGCTACTTCGCCAACGGCATCAGCGCCAAGACGACGGGTGAAGAGCTTGAGGCGTCGAAGAAGTTCCTCGCCTATATCTCCTCCCCGGAAGCCATGGCGATCTGGCTGAAGACGGTGGGCGAGTTGCCGGCGCGGCGCTCTGCGGCACTGACAGAAGAAAACCTGAAGGACCCGATCTACGCGCCGTTCCTGAAGGGTCTGGAATATGCCCATACAACACTGTTCATGGATGAAGCCGCCCAGCGGCAGAACGCCATCGACATGACCAACCGGGTCCTGCTCGAAGGTCAGTCGGTCGAAGATTCCATCAAGCAGGCCGCCGAGGCCGAGCAGGAAATCATCGACGCGGCGAAACCCTGAAAACCGCAGGTCCAACAATGACAGCGATCGATCAACAGGGGGCGGCATCCGGCCGCCCCGGCGGCTCCTTCGGAGATCGCCTTTCCATGCGCACCAAACGGCTTTTGTGGATCTGGAGCTTTCTGGCAATCCCGATCCTGTTTTACAGCGTCATCCGTTTTTACCCGACGCTGCAGGCCTTCTACCTGTCCTTCACCAACTGGGACCTGCTGCGGCCGGCAAAGTTCATCGGCGTCGCCAACTACGTCAAGCTGTTCAAGGACCCGCAATTCTGGAAGGTGTTCAAGAACACCTTCACCTATCTCATCGTCGGCACGCCGATCAGCCTCGTGCTGGCTTTCGTCATCGCTTTTTATCTCGACCGGGTGCGCATTCTGCACGGTTTCATCCGCGCGCTTTATTTCCTGCCCTATCTGACGACGGCCGCCGCCATGGCCTGGGTCTGGCGCTGGTTCTATCAGCCCCCGCCCATCGGTATCATCAACGACGTGCTCGGCATGGTCGGCATTCCCCAGCAGCCCTTCATCCGCTCCACCGATCAGGCGCTTTATTCCGTCATGGTAACTGCCATCTGGGCGGGGCTCGGCTTCCAGATCATCATCTTCATGGCCGGCCTGCGTGCGATTCCCACGACATTCTACGAAGCCGCCCGTATCGACGGGCTGGGTGAATGGGCGATCCTGCGCAAGATAACCTTGCCGCTTCTGAAACCCACCACCGTTTTCCTCGTGGTGTTTTCATCCATCGGCTTCCTGCGCATTTTCGACCAGGTCTATAACATGACCACCAATGATCCGGGCGGGCCGCTCGGTTCCACCAAACCGCTGGTGCTGATGATCTACCAGACCGCATTCAATTCCTATGCGATGGGGTATGCCGCTGCGCAGACGGTGGTCCTGTTCACCATTCTTCTTGTCGTGTCGCTGGTCCAGCTCTGGGTGCTGAGGGAAAAGAAATGAGCGAAGCCTTGCCACTCTCCCACGCCCGCATCCGCCCCGGCCGCATCGTCGCCTGGACGCTGCTGTTCATTGGCGGCCTGATCATGGTTTCGCCGCTGCTGTTCATGTTCGCGACCTCGTTCAAGACCGCGGATCAGGTCTATGATCTCAGGCTCATTCCCGCGGCACCGACAATTGCGAACTACATGACCGTGATGGCCGATGGCCGTTTCCTGCGCTGGTTCTTCAATTCGACGCTGGTCGCGGTTCTCGTCACCGTCTCCAACTGCTTTTTCGACAGTCTGGTCGGTTATACCTTGGCGAAATTCGAGTTTCGGGGCCGTTATTTCATCTTCCTCGCGATCCTGTCGACACTGATGATACCGACGGAAATGCTGGTCATTCCCTGGTATCTGATGTCCAGCCAGCTGGGCTGGCTCGACAGCTACTGGGGCATCATGTTTCCGGGCATGATGACGGCCTTCGGCACCTTCCTGATGAAGCAGTTCTTCGAGACGGTTCCTAACGATTTCATCGAGGCCGCGCGCGTCGACGGGCTGAACGAATTCCAGATCTGGTGGAAAGTCGCCCTGCCACTGGTGACGCCGGCACTCTCCGCACTCGCGATCTTCACCTTCCTTGGCAACTGGACAGCCTTTTTCTGGCCGCTGATCGTCACGACAAGCAAGGAACTCTATACCCTGCCGGTCGGCCTCTCGAGCTTTGCCGTGGAGCAGCAGATCCAGTGGGAAATGATCATGACGGGCGCAGCCATTGCGACCATCCCCACCCTCATCGTCTTCATCGTCCTGCAACGCTACATCGTGCGCGGTGTGATGCTGGCGGGTCTGAAAGGATAATATCATGGCCGATATCAACCCGCGCCAATCGGATACCAGCAAGTTCCCCGACCCTGTCTACAAGGAAACAGTGCTGCGCCCGCTTTTCGACGGTGCCAAGAACCACCATGTCGACGGCTTCCGCCGCATCGACCGCGCCCATCTCGTCATGCTTCGGGAAACCGGCATTCTCGACGCCGAAACGGCGGCCAAAATCGCCGGCGCGCTTGAGGATATCGACAGGACCATCGAGCCATCGGAACTTGTCTATACCGGCGAGGTCGAGGATTTCTTCTTCCTGATCGAAAAGGAACTGAAAGCCCGCATCGGCGTCGATGTGGCAGGTCGCCTGCACACGGCCCGTTCGCGCAACGATATCGATCACACGCTGTTCAAGATCGGCCTCAAGGACAAGATCGACACGCTCACCGCCAAGGCACGCGTTCTGCTGAAAGCGCTGATCGATGCCGCCGAGCGCAATCAGTCCACGCTGATTGTGGCCTATACGCATGGGCAGCCCGCCCAGCCCACGACCTTCGGCCATTACCTTTCCGCCGCCATCGAGGTGTTGATAAGGGATATTGACCGCTTCGCGGAGGCGCGCCGCATCGTTGACCTTTCGCCGATGGGCGCTGCCGCCATCACCACCTCGGGCTTTCCAATCGACCGTGCACGCGTTGCCGAATTGCTGGGCTTTGCCGCGCCGCTGCGCAATTCCTATTCTTGCATCGCCGCCGTCGATTATACGACGGCAACCTACGGCGCGATCGAGCTGATGTTCCTGCATCTCGGTCGGCTCATTCAGGACTTCCAGTTCTGGACGAGCTTCGAAGTCGGGCAGATCTACGTGCCGAATTCGCTGGTGCAGATTTCCTCCATCATGCCGCAGAAGCGCAACCCGGTGCCGATCGAACATCTGCGCCACCTCGCCAGCCAGACATTCGGCCGGGCGCGTACCGTGCTTGATGTGATGCACAATACGCCCTTCACCGACATTAACGACAGCGAGGGCGAAACCCAGGGCATGGGTTACGAGGCCTTCTCTTCCGCCGGCCGGGTTCTCGATCTTCTCGCCAGCCTCGTTGGCCAGATCAGCATCGATCCTGAAAGGGTCGACCAGAATATTCGCCGTTCCTGCATCACCATCACGGAACTGGCGGATTCGCTTGTTCGTATCGAAGACCTGTCGTTCCGGCAGGCGCATGAAATTGCCGCGACCGTCGCCAAAAGCGTTGTCGCGCTGAAAGGCGATCTGCCCAATGACGGTTACCAACCGTTCCTCAGGGCTTTCAGTGAACTGACAGGACGCGAGACCGGCATTGACGAAGAAAAGTTCAGGCAGATCGTCTCGCCGGAGCACTTCGTCGCGGTGCGCAGCCGTTTCGGCGGCCCGGCGCCTGAACCGATGCGGGAGGCGTTTGCAGCCTATCGCGGCAAGCTTGGTGCATTTGAGGCTGAGGCACAACGATCCGCCGATCATGAAGCGGCGAAGGCCGCTGAACTGGCAGAGAAATTCACCGCCCTGACGGGAGCGCGATAATGGCGACAATCGAACTCAATCAACTCGTGAAGCGCTACGGCAAGGTCGAAGCGGTCAAAGGCATAGACCTGGCCATTGAAGACGGCGAATTCGTCGTTTTCGTCGGACCGTCCGGCTGCGGAAAATCCACCACGCTTCGCATGATCGCCGGGCTGGAAGAGATTTCCGACGGCACGTTGAAGATCGCCGGCAACGTCGTCAACGAGAAAGAACCGAAACAGCGCAACATCGCCATGGTCTTCCAGAACTATGCGATCTACCCACATATGACGGTTCGCCAGAATATCGGCTTCGGGCTTTACACCGCAAAACTCGACAAGACGGAAAAGAACCGGCGCATCGAAGAGGCCGGCCGGGTGCTGGGGCTTGAGGCCCTGCTTGACCGGCGTCCCGCGGCCCTGTCGGGCGGCCAGCGCCAGCGTGTCGCCATCGGCCGCGCCATGGTGCGTGATCCCGCCGCCTTTCTGTTCGACGAACCACTATCCAATCTCGACGCTCAGTTGCGCTCGCAGATGCGCATTGAAATCAAGCGCTTGCATCAACGTCTTAAGACGACAACCGTCTATGTCACCCATGATCAGGTGGAAGCCATGACCATGGCTGATCGTATCGTGGTGATGAAGGACGGCCATATCCTGCAGGTCGGCACACCGACGGAGCTTTACGAAACACCCGTCGATATTTTCACCGCCCGCTTCATCGGCAGCCCCTCGATGAACCTGCTGCGGGGTTCAAGAACAACCAACAGCGTCGTCCCCTCCGCCACGGGTGACCTTCTGGTCGGTGTTCGTCCGCATGACCTGCTGGTCGGAGAAAGCCCAGCCCCGCAGGGAGTGTTTACGCTTGAGGGAACCGTCACCGCCGTCGAGCCCCTCGGCCCGGAAACGCTGGTTCATCTGGATACCGACACGACCTCGGTGATTGCCACGGCCAGAGGCAAATCCATTCCCATTGTCGGCAGCCGGTTGCAATGCCAGGCGGAAGCAGGTTCGCTTTATCTTTTCGATGCCAAAACGGAAAAGCTTCTGGGCCGCGCATGATGACAACAGAAAAAACAGCCGTCATCAGCGTCGGCCGGATCTATTGCGACCTCATTTTCACCGGGCTTGACGAATTGCCCGTGCTTGGCCGGGAACTGTTTGCCCGCGACATGGAAATTACCGCCGGCGGCGGAGCCTTCATTGCCGCCGCACATTTTGCCCATATAGGCCGCTCGGTTGCGCTGCTGGCAAGGCTCGGCACCGATACGTTTTCGCGCGATATCGGTGAGAAAATGGTACAAAGCGGCGTGGACCTGCAGTTTCTGGAACATGCAACAGATGCCGGACCGCAAGTCACGGTGGCGACGGTGGTCGGTCAGGACCGGGCATTTTTGACGCGCCGCGCCGGTGCCGCACGGCCTTCGACGCTTGATGTCGCCTTTGCATGGGATAAAGCGCGGCATCTGCACATCGCCGAATTCGCTACTCTGCACGAGATTCCCGAGCTGGTTTCGCGGGCCAAGGCAAGCGGATTGTCCGTTTCGCTCGATCCGAGTTGGGATGCTTCGCTGATCTACGACAAAGGCCTGCTCAATGCCTGTACCGGCGTCGACGTGTTTTTGCCCAATCTCGAGGAGGCGGAAGCGATCACGGGGCATTCAGACCCCGAAGCGGCCATCAGGACACTGGCGGAGGCTTTTCCCATCGTCGCGCTCAAAGGTGGTGCGGAAGGTGCATGGGTATCTTCTGCGGCCGGGCTTCACCATAGAGCGGCCCAGAAAGTCCCGGTCATCGACACAACTGGCGCAGGCGATGCCTTTAACGCCGGTTTTCTCGATGCATGGCTTCAGGGACAGGACGAACAGCAATGCCTCAAAGCCGGGGTCGCTGCGGGCAGTCTTGCCGTACAGGCGGCAGGCGGTGCACCGAGGGGGACCGCCGCCGCTTGAGGCATCCAGCCTGTTTCACTCCCCGCGCGGAAAACGCTGGTTTTCCTCCAGCACGTTGAGGTCCATATGGTTGCGCATATAGCGTTCCGAGGCCTTTTGCAGGGGCTGATAATCCCACGGATAATAGGCGCCGTTGCGTAGCGCCTTGTAGACCACCCAGCGCCGCGCCTGGCTTTCGCGAACAGCGGCGTCGAACACCGGCAATTGCCAACGTCGGCCAATCTCTGCCGAAAGCGATGAAAGCACATCACTGAGAGCGGGATCGCCGGCAAGATTGATGCGCTCTTCCGGATCAGCCTCAAGATCGTAAAGCAGCGGCGGATCAGCCTCGCAGACCGACAGCTTGTAGCGGCCGTCACGGATGGCGACGAGCGGCGTGATGGAGCCTTCAGCGGCATATTCCATCGGCACCGGGCCGCGCCCGCCGGTCCCGTGAGCCAGCGACGCCAGATCTTCGCCATCAGTCCAGCGTTTGAGCGAGGTGATATCGAGACCCGCCAGACCACACAGCGTCGGCGTGACATCGAGTGTCGAGACAGGGGCATCGATCAAAGCCGGCTGCCAACCCGGTGCGGCGATCATAAGCGGCACGCGAGCAGAACCTTCGAAGAAACACATCTTGAACCATAGGCCACGCTCGCCCAGCATATCGCCATGGTCGGACAGGAAGAGAATGATGGTGTCCTCCTCCATCCGCGTCGCCTTCAGCACATCAAGGATTTCGCCGACCTTTTCGTCGATATAGGAGATATTGGCGAAATAACCGCGCCGTGCCCGGCGTATCTCTTCGGGCGAAATATCGAAAGCCCGATGGTCGCAGGCTTCCAGCAGCCGTTGCGAATGCGGGTCGTGTTCATCGAAGGAAAGCGCTTCCGTCTCGGGGTCGAGCGCCGGGCAATCCTCGTAGAGATCCCAGAATTTGCGCCGTGCCACATAGGGGTCGTGCGGATGGGTGAAGCTGACCGTCAGGCACCACGGTCGATCGTCGAGACGACGCGACAGGTCGTAAAGCTTGCGGGTGGCGTGATAGGCCACCTCATCATCATATTCCATCTGGTTGGTGATTTCGGCGACACCGGCGCCAGTCACCGAACCAAGATTGTGATACCACCAGTCGATCCGCTCGCCGGGCTTGGTATAATCAGGCGTCCAGCCGAAATCCGCGGGATAAATATCCGTCGTCAAGCGCTCCTCGAAGCCGTGCAGCTGGTCCGGGCCGACGAAATGCATCTTGCCTGAAAGACCGGTGTAATAACCCGCCGCCCGCAGATGATGGGCATAGGTCGGGATATCGGAGGCGAATTCGGCGGCATTGTCGTAAACCCGCGTGCGGCTCGGCAATTGCCCGGACATGAAGGACGCGCGGGCCGGCGCACAGAGCGGGCTTGCCGTATAGGTATTGGCGAAGCGGACAGACCGCTCCGCCAATGTTTTCAGATGTGGCGCGTGGAGAAAATCAGCCGGACCATCGGGAAAAAACGTCCCATTGAACTGGTCGGCCATCAGGATCAGGATATTGGGACGCGGCATTTCGACTTTCCGGCTTAGAGACCAAGCTTGCCCTTGACGGCGTCCGCACCCGGCTTGCCGTCCAGCGTGGTAACGCCCTGCAGCCAGCCATCCAGCGCTTTTGGATTGGCTTTCAGCCAGGCCGCTGCCGCAGCTTTGGAATCCTCGCCGCCGAGAATGGAACCCATCAGGCTGTTTTCCATGCCGATATCGAATTTCAGGTTCTTGAACAGCGTCGCCGCATTCGGGCATTGCTGCGGCCAGCCGGTGCGGGCGAGCGTATAGACCTCAGCACCACCGAAATTCGGGCCGAAATAGGCGTCGCCACCGGAGAGATAGGCGATATCGATCTTCTCGTTCATCGGATGCGGTGCCCAGGCGAGAAAGACCACCGCCTTCTTGTCCCTGCCCGCCCGTTCCACCTGCGCCAGCATCGCCTGTTCGCCGGATTCGACGAGCTGCCAGCCCTTGAGGCCGAAATCATTGGCGTCGATGATCTTCTGGATATTCTGGTTGGCGGGCGCACCCGGCTCGATGCCGTAAATCTTGCTTTCGAATTCATCGGCGTGTTTGGCGAGATCGGCGAAATCCTTGACGCCCTTTTCCGCCATATAGGCCGGCACTGCCAGCGTGAACTTGGCGCCCTCTAGGTTCTTCGTCATCACCTCGGCCGCCTTGGCGGCGTTCAGATCATCCACGAAGGATTTCTGCGCTGGCATCCAGTTGCCGAGAAAGACGTCAATCTCGCCGTTCTTCATCGCCTGATAGCCGATCGGCACCGACAGCGTCTTGACGTCTGCCTCATACCCCAGCGCATCAAGCAGCACGGCGGCGACGCCATTGGTGGCGGTGATGTCGGTCCAGCCGGGATCGCTAAGGCGGATCGTCTTGCAGGCCGCGTCATCGGCAGCCTGAAGCGGGGTGGAGAAGGCGGCCACGGACAGAATGAGACCGGCGGCGATGCGATGCAGATGAGAAATGGTTTTCATTGCGGCTCCCCTTTTATCAATCCAGTTTATTGAACACCACGTTGCTTTTGCCTGTGAAGCGGGTATTTTTCGATGGTTGATATAAGGAATTTTAATGTCAGACCGACCGCTCGATCTGGGATGGATGCGCATTTTCACCGAGGTTGCCCGCCGTGGTAGCCTGACGGCAGCGGCTGCATCCCTGCGGCTGACCCAGCCGGCCGTCAGCTATCAGATGCGCCGGCTGGAGGAGGACCTGGGGGTGGCGCTCATCCGCCGCAAACATCGCGGCATCGAACTGACGGCCGAGGGGCAAAGGCTATTCGAGATCGTTTCGCGCAATGTCGACGCCATCGACCTTCTGGCGCAACAGCTTCGCCGGACGGAAGAGCGGCAGACCATCCGCCTGCATACGGACTACGCCTTTTCGTCTCTCTGGCTCATTCCGCGCATGCATGGGTTTCGTGTGCTCAACCCCGACATCAATATCCAGATCGTCGCCACACAGGATCCGCTGGGTCAGGGCAAACACGATAGCGACGTGATGATCATCTTCGGCACGCGGCAGGAGGCGGGCGACGGGGCGGTATTGCTGCTTTCGGAAAAGGTGACGCCGGTCTGCTCACCTGCCCTGCTCGCCGAAACGCCGGCACCCGCGACCATCGCGGATTTTTCGCGACGCAAGCTCATCCATCTCGAAAACACCTCACAGGCGCACTGGTTCGACTGGGCGGCCTATTTCAAGCATTTCGGCGTGCAGAGAGGCGCCGAGCATGATGGCGGCGATATCAGCTTCAACAATTACACCATGGTGGTGCAGGCAACCATCGGCGAACAGGGTTTCGCGCTCGGCTGGGCCGGGCTGGTCGATCCGTTGCTCGAGGCCGGCGTGCTGGTGACTGCAGGTCCGAGCCTTGATGCGCCGGGCCGCGGTTACTGGCTGATGCGGCCCAAGAGCAGCGACAATGCGGTGAGAAAACTCACCTCCTGGCTGATCGACGAGCGGCGATGAGGCCGCCCGCCAAGGCATCAGGACGTTCAGATGGGGTAATGCAACGGCCCGTTCTGCAGGGTGACCCAACGCAACTCGGTGAATTCGGCAATGCCCGCCGCGCCGCCGAAACGGCCATAACCGGAAGCCTTGACCCCGCCGAAGGGCATCTGCGCCTCATCGTGAACGGTCGGGCCGTTGACGTGGCAAATGCCGCTTTCAATCCGCGCGGCAACGGAAAGCGCCCGCGCCTGATCCCTGCCGAAAACGGCGGCGGAAAGACCGAATTCGCTTTCATTGGCGATGCTCACGGCCTCATCGATGCTGCCGGCCCGGATGATGGATACGACCGGGCCGAAGCTCTCTTCCGAATAAAGCCGCATGGCCGGCGTGACGCCATCGACGGCGATCGCATCAAGCATCGTGCCATCGCCACCGCCACCGGCAACCCGCCTTGCACCCTTGGAGACGGCATCATCCACCAGCGCCCGGATACGCGAGGCTGCTTCGGCACTGACCAGTGAGCCGAGCGGTGTCTTGCCCTCGCGCGGATCGCCCGCCGTCAGGCTGGCGGCCTTTTTCGCGAAAGCATCGACGAATGCATCGGCAATGCTGTCAAGCACGATGATACGCTCGGTCGACATGCAGATCTGCCCCTGGTTCATGTAGGCGCCGAACGCAGCGGCAGAGACCGCCGCGTCGATATCGGCATCGTCAAGCACGATGAAGGGCGCCTTGCCGCCAAGCTCCAGCAGGGCGGGTTTGAGGTAACGGCCCGCCGTTTCCGCAATGACGCGGCCGACACGGGTGGAGCCGGTGAAGTTCACCCTTCTGACCGCCGGATGGGCAATCAGCGTTTCAACGATCTTCGCCGCATCTTCCGGCGCGTTGGAAATGGCGTTCAGCACGCCTTTTGGCAGTCCTGCGGAGGCAACCGCCTCGATGATAAGCGCGTGGGTGCGCGGGCAAAGTTCCGAGGTCTTCATCACAACCGTATTGCCGCAGGCAAGCGGGGTGGCGATTGAGCGCACGCCGAGAATGACCGGCGCATTCCACGGCGCCATCGACAGCACGACGCCGGCTGGTTGTCGAAGCGCCATGGCCATGGTGCCCGGACGGTTGGATGGGATCACTTCTCCCTTGATCTGCGTGGTGAGACTGGCCGCCTCCACCAGCATATCGCTGGCAAGCATGACGTTAAAACCGGCCCAGGCTTCCGTCGCGCCGATCTCCTCCTTCATCGCCTGAATGATTTTCGGGCCCGCGGCGCGCAGCGCCTCGGCAGCCGCAAGCAGGTGACGGCGGCGTTCACCGGGCGTGGTCGCGGACCATTTCGGAAAAGCGGCGGCAGCGGCATCAACTGCTTTCGTCGCGTCTTCAACCGAAGCGGCGGCGGCACTCGTTACGGCATTCCCGGTGATCGGATTGTTCCGTTCGAAGCGCTTGCCGTTCGCGGCCGCGCAATGATCGCCGCCGATGAAAAGATTGACAGTCTGCATATGTCTCCTCCTGTCGGGCGACCTTCTCCTCAAGGTCTTCCGCCCGTTATGAGCGAAGTTTAGCAACGACAGCCTCTGATAAAATGCACTAGTATGGCTCGTTATTGTACTTTTGAGGCATGAATGGCGTTTCAAAATCACAATGCCGGCAACGGCCAGGGCACGCTGGCGCGGATATTGAATTCATCGCTGCGTGTGAGCGAGGTCAAACTCAGCCCGGCTAATGCTCATCTTGTCCTGCTCGCCGCCGGCCATGCGCAAATCATTGGCGACGGTGAAGCCATTACCCTGCCCGCACCGGGATTGGCCTGGTTGCCAGCTTGCCACGCAAGCCGTCTGCGGCTAGAGGCGGGAAGCCGAGCGTCGCTGCTTTCAACCACGGAGATCGGCCTTGCACATGCGATGCCGACGGGGACAAGCGCAATCATCCTTCGCAACGGCCTGCAACGTGTTCTCACGGAAAAACTTTCGGAGAAGGATCATGCCGAGCTGGCGGGTTATCTGGAAACCATCGCCACTGAAAACCTTAAGCCAACGGCAGCCACTGAAACGATCATTACCAACCTTCTTTCCGTCACGCTGATCCGCATATGCCAGCATGCCACAGCAGAAACCGGCACGGTTTCCCTGCCGTCGAGCATGACGGAACGTTTTGTTCTGCTCGTCGCGCAATACAAACGCGAGCATTGGAGCGTTGATGACTATGCCCGCCACCTCGGTATCAGCCGCGACCGGCTGGGCTCGATCATCAAAAACGCGACGGGCCTTTCGCCGCAGGCCTACATTCATCGCGAGTTGCTCTCGGAAGCACGCGATCTTCTTCTGAACTCTTCCCTGCAAATTGCTGAAATCGCGTTTCGTTTGGGGTTCCAGGATCCGGGTTATTTCAACCGTTTCTTCACCGGCAAGGAGGGCAAATCTCCCGGCCGCTTCCGCAGAGCGGCGATGCGCGCGCAAGATATTCCTCTGCCTTCCTATGCCGCCTGGCCCTGAGTTTTTACACATGGCGTGGCGCGCAATCGGCAGCGCTCCGCCTCTGCGGAATTGTCTGTCTGGAACCCACCTCCTCGTCATTCGTTGAGTAAAGGACGAAACAACGCGAAGGGAGAAAACGATGAACGAGAAAAAGGAAGCGGGCGATTTCGCCGACAAGAAGCGTGAAGAACAGGGCCGTGGCGTGATTGTTGCCGGCCCGGATGCCCATGAAAACGAGAAGAGTGGCAAGACGCCTGCGGGACGAACTGAAAAGTCGTCACCCGAGCGGCAGGTTCCGTCTTCCGACCGCCGTTGAATGAATATGGGGCTTCCTTCATCGAGAGGGAGCCGCAACAAAAACACCTCCCCGATCGCTCGGGGAGGTGTTGTCTTTTCGGCTAATCGCCTTCCGCTCAGATCAGATCAGATCAGATCAGATCGAAACGGTCGGCGTTCATCACCTTCGTCCAGGCGGCAATGAAGTCGCGGACGAATTTTTCCCTGTTGTCGTCCTGCGCATAAACTTCGGCATAGGCGCGCAGGATGGAGTTGGAACCGATCACGAGATCGACGCGGGTTGCCGAATATCTGGCTGCGCCGGTCTTGCGGTCACGGATCTCATAGAGATTGTTGCCGGTCGGGACCCAGGAATAGGCCATGTCCGTCAGCGTCGTGAAGAAGTCCGTCGTCAGCGCGCCGGGCTTGTCGGTGAAGACGCCATGCGCCGCACCGCCGTAATTGGCGCCGATGACACGCAGGCCGCCGATGAGGACGGTGAGTTCCGGCGCGGTGAGGCCGAGAAGCTGCGCGCGATCGAGCAGCAGTTCTTCGGGGCTGACCACATAGTCCTTCTTGACCCAGTTGCGGAAACCATCCGCCAGCGGCTCGAGCGGCGCGAAGCTGTCGGCATCCGTCTGTTCGGCGGAAGCATCACCACGACCGGCCGCGAAGGGCACGGCGATATCGAAGCCGGCCGCTTTCGCCGCCTGCTCCACGCCGTAATTGCCAGCGAGAACGATCACATCGGCGATGCTCGCGCCGGTTTCACGGGCGATCGGGTCCAGAACCGAAAGCACGCGGGAAAGACGGGCGGGCTCATTGCCTTCCCAATCCTTCTGCGGTGCGAGACGAATACGCGCGCCATTGGCGCCGCCGCGCTTGTCAGAACCACGGAAGGTGCGGGCACTGTCCCATGCGGTCGAAACCAGATCGGCAACGGAAAGGCCGGAAGCCGCGATCTTCGCCTTGATGGCAGCGACATCGTAGCTCGTGGAACCTGCCGGAATCGGATCCTGCCAGATCAGGTCTTCAGCGGGAACATCCGGGCCGATGTAACGGGACTTCGGCCCCATGTCGCGATGCGTCAGCTTGAACCAGGCGCGGGCGAAGACATCAGAGAAATGATCCTGATCGTCCTTGAACTTCAGCGAAATCTCGCGGTAGATCGGGTCGACCTTCAGGGCCATGTCGGCATCGGTCATCATCGGGATGGTGCGGATCGACGCATCCTCGACATCAACAGGCTTGTCTTCTTCAGCGATGGTGATCGGCGCCCATTGCGATGCACCGGCAGGGCTGTGGGTCAGGGTCCACTCATGCTTGAACAGCATGTCGAAGAAGCCGTTGTCCCACTTGGTCGGCTCGCTTGTCCACGCACCTTCGATGCCCGACACCACGGTGTCACGGCCAATGCCGCGGCCCTTGGTGTTGATCCAGCCGAGACCCTGATATTCCGGGCCAGCAGCTTCCGGATCGGGGCTGAGATTGGCAGCGCTGCCGTTGCCATGCGACTTGCCGATGGTGTGGCCACCGGCCGTCAGGGCAACGGTTTCTTCGTCATCCATGCCCATGCGGGCAAAGGTTTCGCGCATCTGCGCCGCCGTCGCCAGCGGATCGGACTTGCCGTTGACGCCTTCCGGGTTGACGTAGATGAGGCCCATCTGCACGGCGGCAAGCGGGTTTTCCAGCGTCTCGGGCTTGCTCACGTCGCCGTAACGGCCATCGCTCGGCGCCAGCCATTCCTTCTCGTCACCCCAATAGGTGTCCTTTTCCGGTGCCCAGATGTCTTCGCGGCCGAAGGCGAAACCGAATGTCTTCAGACCCGCGACGTCATAAGCGATCGTGCCGGCGAGCGCGATGAGGTCGGCCCAGGAAATCTTGTTGCCGTATTTCTTCTTGATCGGCCACAGCAGACGGCGGCCCTTGTCGGTGTTGACATTATCCGGCCAGGAATTGAGCGGTGCGAAACGCTGGTTGCCGGTGTTGGCGCCGCCGCGACCGTCGGTGACACGATAGGAACCGGCCGCGTGCCAGGTAACGCGGGCCATCATGCCGACATAGCTGCCCCAGTCGGCCGGCCACCATTCCTGGCTGTCAGTCATGAGCGCGCGCAGATCGGCCTTGAGGGCTTCGACATCAAGCGTCTTCAGCGCTTCACGATAGTTGAAGGAGGTGCCGAGCGGATTGGTCTTGGTGTCGTGCTGATGCAGGATGTCGAGGTTCAGCGCGTTCGGCCACCATTCGGTCACCGATTTACCGGAGGCCGTATTGCCTCCATGCATGACGGGACACTTGCCAGCCGGTTTTGAAGTTGCGTCCATTTCGCCCTCCGATGGGTTTAGCAATTAAACAAATTATCAGTTCGACATGTGCAGCATTCCGAGCCAGAGGCAGCGGCAGGTCTCAAACGACCTGCTGCGATGCCGATGATCATTCACAGCTACAGCTTCTTTCTGTCATGAAGATGACTAACAGCCGGGTTCCATAATTTCCAATTGTATATTCTAAAGGCTGCGATATGCTGAGCTTATGATTTCCCTCTCCATGAAACATCTCCGTTATTTCGATGCGCTGGCCAAAATCGGCCATTTCGGGCGCGCGGCGCAAGCCTGCGCCATCTCCCAGCCTGCACTATCCTTGCAGATCCGGGAACTGGAAGAATTGATCGGCGCGCCGCTCGTCGAACGCGGCAGCCGCCAGATCCGGCTGACGGCGCTTGGTGAAGAATTTGCCGAGCGCACCCGGGCAATCCTGCGTTCGGTGGACGAATTGCAGGATCTGGCGCGCGCAGGTCATGGCCCGCTCAGCGGCCGCCTGCGCATCGGTGTCATTCCAACCGTCGCGCCCTATCTTCTGCCGCAGGTGATCAAAACGCTGACCCGGCATTATCCCGGACTGGAAGCGCGCCCGCGCGAGGCGGTGACGCAGAAGCTCATTGAAGACCTTCTCGAAGCCCGGCTCGACATGGCAATCGTTGCACTGCCCGTCTCGGAACCCGCACTGGAAGAAGTGCCGCTGTTTTCGGAGGAATTCATTCTGGTGCGGCCGATGGAGGATGCCGGCATGCCGGTGCCGAGCGCCGACAAGCTGGGCGAGATGCGCCTGCTGCTGCTGGAGGAAGGCCATTGTTTCCGCAACCAGGCGCTTTCCTTCTGCAGCACCACGAATGCACCGCCGCGCGTGCTGATGGAAGGCAGCTCGCTGTCGACGCTGGTACAGATGGTTGGCGCGGGCATCGGCGTCACGCTCATTCCGCAGATGGCCGTCGATATGGAAACGCGGCAATCCACCGTCTCGGTGTTCCGTCTGGCGGAGCCGCGCCCATCCCGCACCATTGGCATCGTCTGGCGAAAGAGCAATCCGCTTTCGGCGCAGTTCGCCCATATTTCCGAGATCGTCCGCGAGTGTGGTCTTCAGAAGCTGACGGCCGCCACCTGAAGAAATCCGCCGCCCTTGGGGTTGCGGCTAGAGCTTCACACTGCCTTCCCGCTTCTTTTTGCCCTTGGGCTTGAAATCGACCAGCAACGATTTCAACTCGATGTCGCGAACGCGCCTTGCCGCCTCGTCGGGCAGCACCCATTCCGAAACGCGTTGTCCACTTTCCTTGAAACTGGCATCAGCCTCAGTCACCTCGATCTGGAACACATCGACCATGCAGGGCACGACATCGCCATTGTCGAGCATCTTCAGATAGGTATAGCGACCGATGGCCTCCTTTCGCACCCGGCCCCGCACGCCCGCCTCCTCCCATGCCTCGATGGCCGCCGCCTGATGCGGCTTCTTGCGCTTCATCGGCCAGCCGCGCGGAATGATCCAGCGTCCGCTGGTCCGGGAGGTAACGAGGAGGATTTCGATAGTCCCGCCATCGACATAACGGAAGCAGAGCGCGGCATATTGCTGCCGGAAAGCGCCGGTGAAGAGCTTTTCCGGAACAGCAGCCAGCTGCTGAAGCAATGTGAGTGGACGGGCCGGGCGGGTCTGCCGGCGTTTCTTGGCGGGTTTCATATCCGTTGATAGTGCCGATTTTCCGGGTTGCATCAATGCCCCGCGTGCATTTATGACAGTTTCATGACAATCACCCCCAACAACTAATATAGCGCCATTGAGGGCCAATTCGCATGATGAGTATTTTTCGCAAGCTGATGCCGCGCGAGGACCGTTTCTTCGACATGTTCAGCAAACATTCCGAAACCGTCATCAAAGCGGCTGAAGCCCTTGATCATCTTTTGAGCGGCGTCGACGTCGAGAAGAACTGCGACCTCATCGTCGCGCTGGAACACCAGGCGGACGATATTACCCGCGACGTTCTGCTTGCAGTCAGGCGCAGCTTCATCACGCCCTTCGATCGTGGCGACATCAAGGATCTCATCCAGTCCATGGATGACGCGATCGACATGATGCACAAGACCGTCAAGACAATTCGCCTGTTCGAACAAAGCGAATTCGACCCGCTGATGAAGGAGATGGGCCACGAGATCGTCCGCGCGGCCGGCCTCATCGCGGAAGCCATTCCGCTGCTCAACAAGGTCGGCGCGAACGCGCAGCGCCTCTCCGCCATCGCCGAAGAGGTGACCCGTGTCGAAGGCCGCTCCGACGATCTCCACGATCAGGGTCTGAAGGACCTCTTCCGCCGCCATGGCGCGAACGGCAATGCCATGGCCTACATGATCGGCAGCGAAATCTACGGCGAACTCGAAAAGGTCGTCGACCGCTTCGAGGATGTGGCCAATGAGATCAGCGGCATCGTGATCGAGAACGTCTGATGGATGTCGCACTTGCCCTGCCGCTGCTTGTCGGCCTCATCGCCATCGCGCTGTTCTTCGATTTCCTGAACGGCCTGCACGATGCCGCCAATTCCATCGCCACCATCGTTTCCACACGTGTGCTGCGGCCGCAATATGCGGTCGCTTGGGCGGCTTTCTTCAATTTCATCGCTTTTCTGTTCTTCGGCCTGCATGTGGCCGAAACGCTCGGCACCGGCATCATCGATCCGGCCATCGTTTCGCCGCAGGTCATCTTTGCGGCACTGATCGGGGCGATCGTCTGGAACATCGTCACCTGGATTTTCGGCATTCCTTCCAGCTCGTCGCATGCGCTGATCGGCGGTCTCGTCGGTGCGGGTTTTGCGAAGGTGGGCTTTAATTCCATCGTCTGGTCCGGCCTGCTGAAGACCGTTGGCGCCATCTTCATGTCACCTGCCATCGGCTTTTTCCTGGCGCTGCTTCTCGTCCTTGCCGTGTCGTGGCTGTTCGTGCGGCAGACACCTTTCGCGGTCGACCGCACCTTCCGGATCATGCAGTTCATTTCCGCCTCGCTTTATTCGCTCGGCCACGGCGGCAATGACGCGCAGAAGACCATGGGCATCATCGCCGTGCTCCTCTTCAGCCAGGGGCATCTCGGCGAGAGCTTCTACGTGCCCTTCTGGGTGGTGATTTCCTGCCAGTCGGCCATGGCGCTCGGCACACTGTTCGGCGGCTGGCGCATCGTGCACACCATGGGGTCAAAAATCACCCGGCTCAACCCGATGCAGGGTTTCTGCGCTGAAACCGGTGGCGCGCTGACGCTGTTTGGCGCCACATGGCTCGGCATTCCGGTGTCCACCACCCACACGATCACCGGCGCCATTATTGGCGTGGGTGCCGCCCGCCGCGTCTCTGCGGTGCGCTGGGGGCTAGCAGGCAATATCGTCATCGCCTGGGTCGTGACCATGCCGGCCGCAGCGCTCATCTCCGCCGGTGTTTATGGACTGACGTCACTGTTCGGCTGATCGCTGCCGATTGCCACTCTCCCGGAACAAAAGCTGCCCTGCGGCGGTTGTTCCGGGAAACCAATGGCAAAGCGGATCGCAAGACAATGGCACGGCAGGTTTTCTGGAAGGGTTATCTGAAGCTGTCGCTGGTGACCGCCTCCGTTTCGTTGACGCCCGCGACCACCGAGAGCAATAAATACTCCTTCCACATCCTCAATCGCAAAACCGGCAACCGCGTCGAAAGCCGGTATGTCGATAGCGTCACCCACAGACCGGTCGCCGCGAAAAATCAGGTGAAGGGTTTTCCGCGCGGCGAGGACGATTACGTGCTGCTGGAGGATGACGAGATCGATGCGGTGGCGCTGGAAAGCAACCGCACCATCGATATCAAAACCTTCGTGCCCAAGGGGTCGATCGACTGGATCTGGTATGATCGCCCACATTTTCTGCGACCGGAAGACAAGATCGGCACCGAAGCCTTCAGCGTTATCCGCGAAGCCATGAAGGCGAACGAGGTTTTCGGCATCGCGCGTCTGGTGATCTATCGCCGCGAAAGGGCGGTCCTGCTCGAACCTTCCGGCAAGGGCATCATTCTCTGGACACTGCATTACGGCGAGGAAGTCCGCGAAAGCATCGACGCTCTGGAGCCGAAGATGAAAATCGAAACGCCTTTGCTGCAGGCGATGGAAAAACGCATCGGCAAACAGGTGACCGGCTGGAAGCCGACCCTGGTGCAGGATCCCATCCAGAAAAAGATCAAGTCGCTGCTGAAGTCCAAGGGAGACGAGGTCTCCTCTTCCAAAAAGAAGACCGGCGCGAAGCCAAAGACCGGCGGCAATGTCATCAACATCATGGATGCGCTGAAGAAGAGTATCGCCGCCGAAAAACGAAGCTGAGGATCAGCGCGACTTTTTCGGCAGCGGTTCGGCGGCGGCAAAGAAGCCGTCCCACGGATCTTTTTTCAGGGCGGAGAGGCGCGCACCGATGTTGCTGACGGTAAAATGCGCCGGTCCGATCTCGGCTGTCAGTTCCGACCATTCCAGCGGCGCGGAAATGGCGGCACCTGGCCGGGCGCGCGTGGAATAGGCTGCGACCGCCGTATTGCCTCGACCATTGCGCAGATAATCGATGAAAATGCGACCCTGACGCTTGGCCTTGGTGGCGACGGAGAGATATTTCTCCGGCTCGGCCTTCGACATATCCGCGGCCATGGCTTTGGCGAAGGCCTTGACGGGCGCCCAGCCTGCCTGTGGTTTCAGCGGCGAGACCACATGCAGCCCCTTGCCGCCCGACGTCTTGACGAAGGCTGCCAGTCCCACATCTTCGAAGCGCCGTTTGAGTTCTTGCGCCGCCTCGATCACCGCATCCCAGGCCACGTCCTCACCGGGGTCGATATCCATGGTGATCATGTCAGGCTTTTCCCAGTTGGCGGTGGTCGCGCCCCAAGGGTGGATTTCAAGCGCTGCGGATTGCACGAGCGCCATCAGGCCATCGAAATCCGTGATGCGGATCAGCGGTTCGCCCCCCTTGTCCTTGGGATCCTTGATCTGCTCGATCGCTTTGTTGATACCGCGCCAGGCGTGTTTCTGGAAAAACCGTTGTCCCTCTATCCCCTCGGGGCAACGCAACAGCGCCAGCGGCCGGTTGACGACAAAGGGCGCCATATGCCGCCAGACCTGCGCATAATAGTCGGCCAGTCCGTCCTTGGTCACGCCGTCATCCGGCCAGTAAAGCCGGTCGGGATGAGTGAACTTGATCTTCGACTGCGGCGCATTGCTATCCGACACGGCCTTCTCCTCGCGTTCGATCTCTCGTGCCGGCTTGTCTTCCCGTAGACCCCGGAAGGATGCATGACGCAGATTGCCATCTCCTGACCAAGCGCGAAACTCCACCTCCGCCACCAGTTCCGGCGTAACGAAATGGAGATCGCGGCGGGCAAGCGCGGTCAGCTTGTCACCGAACGGGCTGTCCCTGCGTTCCAGCGGCTTCAGACGAGAAAATATCATTTCCGCGACGTCGCCGGAATAACCGGTACCGACACGACCGACATGGCGCAGCTTGCCGTTTTCATAGACCCCGAGAGCCAGCGAGCCGATGGCATGCTCTGATGTCGAGGAGACGGTGTAACCGCCGATGACGAATTCCTGTCGCATCGAACATTTGGACTTCACCCATTCGCCCTTGCGGCCGGACGCATATTTGCTGCTCTTGACCTTGGAAATTACGCCTTCGAGGCTGAGCCGACAGGCATGGTCCAATACCAGCGCGCCACTTTCCTCAAAATGTTGGCTGTAGCGGAGATGGGGGTCGCCTGCTGGCAACAGCTTTTCAAGCAGCGCCTTTCGCTCACTCAAGGCAGCACCGCGCAGGTCGCTCCCATCGAGATAAAGAAGGTCAAACGCGTAAAAGACGAAACGGTCGCTGCGTCCTTCGCTCAGATCCTGCTGCAAGGCAGAAAAGTCAGAGGCGCCGCTATCGCGCTCCACGACAATTTCGCCGTCGATCAGAACAGTTTCTGCCGGCAACGCCGTGAGTGCAGCCGCCACCGCGGCGCCGAATTTTTCCGTCCAGTCCAGCCCGCTGCGGGTCAGCAGCTGAAGTTTGCCCTGATCGACTCGCGCCTGCAGGCGGTAACCGTCGAATTTGATTTCGTGCAGCCAGCGTGATCCCTCCGGCGGTTTCGGCTTCAGCGTGGCGAGTGCGGGCGGCACGAAAGATGGCAAGGCTTGTTTGCGTGCTCCTTTGGGCAGCGCATGCGCCTGTTTCTGGCCGGATGTCGAGGCGACGGCCTTTTTCGAGACCGGCTTGGAATTCCAGGTATCCTCCGGTTTTTTTGCGACCTCCTCGACACTGCGGCCGGTCTTTACCGATTCCGGCCTTTCCTCGAGAATGTCAGCACCGCCTTCATGCCTCGCCTCCTCATCGTCACCCTTGATCAGCAGCCAGTTCTCCCGGCTCTCTCGGGGCTTGCTGTGCATGCGCACCAGATGCCAGCGGCCTTTCAGCTTCTCTCCCTCGAGCTCGAACTCCAGATGGCCCTTTCGATATCCTTTCCCGGCATCACCAATCGGCTGCCAGGTGCCGCGATCCCAGACGATCACAGTGCCGCCGCCATATTGTCCCTTGGGGATGACGCCTTCGAAATCGCCGTAGCTCAGTGGATGGTCTTCCACATGTACGGCAAGGCGCTTGTCTTCGGGATCGAGGCTCGGGCCGCGCGTCACCGCCCAGCTTTTCAGCACCCCGTCCATTTCAAGGCGAAAATCGTAATGCAGGCGGCGGGCATCGTGTTTCTGGATGACGAAACTCGATCCCGGTTTTTCAGCCTTTGTGCCTTTGGGCTCCGGCGTCTTGTCGAAACTGCGCTTGGCGTTATAAGTCTGCAATCCCATGGATCAACTCGCTTTCCGCGAGGCCTTGCGGCCTGATGCCGTGGCCTTTTTCCCGCTGCCTGCTCCGGCACCGGCGCTGCGGCGCAGCGCCTCCTTGAGATCGATGATATTGTCTTCCTTGCGCGGTGGCGGCTTGGCGATTTCCCGGCCTTCGATCTTGGCTTTCACCAGTTCCGCCAGCGCATCATTATACCTGTCACTATAATCGGCCGGATCGAATGTACCCGCCCGCTTTTCGATAATGTGGCCGGCAAGTTCGAGCATTTCATCGTCGAACTCGATATCGGGGATCGACTTGAAGACGGATGTTTCCGAACGAACCTCGTAGCTGAAATTCAGTGTGGTGGCGACAAGCGCCTTGCCGCTCGGGCGGATCAGCAGAATGCGGTTACGGCGGAAAAGCACGGCTTCGCCGAGGGCCACGACATTTTCATCGTCCATGGCCTTGGCGAGAAGCGTCAGCGCCTCTTCGCCATCCTTCCCGGTCGGCGCGAGATAATAGGACTTGTCGAAATAGAGCTTGTCGATCTCGTCACAGGGCAGAAAATGTTTGACGTGAATGACCTTGTCGCTTTCAGGCATCAGCTTTGCGATCTCGTCTCCCTCGATGACGATATGGTCGCCATTGTCGAGTTCATAACCCTTGACCTGATCAACACGAAGCACCGGCTCGCCGGTATCGCTGTCGACATATTGCCGCTCGACGCGGTGACCGGTCTTGCTGTTGACGATATTAAACGAAATCTTCTCCGCCGAGGTCAGCGCGGAATAAAGGCCGATCTCGCAGTTGAAATCGGCAAATGAGAGATGCCCTTTCCAGCTCGCGCGGCGATTCATGGCCGTCGCCCCTCACCAGCGTGACGGAAGGAAGCTTCACCGCGTCCGCCACCGGAGAGAATGCGCTCGATCGCCGGCACGTCGTCTTGCGCCAGAACCGGAACTGGATCGGAGGCCATGGCTTCCAGTACCTCCGGCGACAGCCCACCGTTGCGAATGACCCATTCCATGGCCTCGCGTGTCTGCCGTTCCGCTTTCAACTGCGCATAGAGCGCCAATATCAGCCGGTCGCGGACATCGAAGTTTTTCAAGCCTTTGTCTGAACGTTCTGACTGCTGTTTCATGTCGAAACCCTCAAAGACCACCCTGCAATAGCGAAGATCGCCTCAGGCAATACCTCTCCCACCGGTCACGCCATATACTTCACCATTGATGAAACTCGCATCCTGCGAGGCGAGCAGCACATAAACAGGTGCCAGTTCCACAGGCTGTCCCGGACGGCCGAAATCGCTGTCCTTGCCGAAGTTCTTCACCTTCTCATCGGGCTGGCCGCCACTCGGCTGAAGAACCGTCCAGAACGGACCGGGCGCTACCGCATTGGCGCGCACGCCCTTTTCGATCAGTTGCTTTGCGAGCGCCTTGGTATAGGCGACGATACCGGCCTTGGTCGTGGCATAATCGAGAAGGATGGCCGATGGTTCATAGGCCTGGATGGACGCGGTGGTGATAACAGACGAACCCGGCTTCAGATAGGGAACAGCCGCCTGCGCAATCCAGTGCAATGCATAAAGATTGGTCTTCATGGTGCGGTCGAAATCATCGGTCGAGAGCTCTTCGATGTCTTCGCGATATTGCTGCCTTGCGGCGTTAATGACCAGAATATCCAACCCGTTGAGGTCGCTGACGGCTTTCTCGACCAGTTCACGGCACCATGCTTCATCGGTAATATCGCCCGGGAGCGCTACCGCCACGCGACCTTCCGCCTCGATCAGTGCAACAACTTCCTCGGCATCCGACTCTTCCTCCGGCAGATAGGATATCGCGACATCGGCACCTTCCCGGGCAAAAGCGATTGCGACTGCGCGCCCGATGCCGGAATCGCCGCCGGTAATCAGTGCCTTGCGCCCCGCAAGCTTGCCTGTGCCCATGTAGCTCTTTTCACCATGATCAGGGAAAGGCGTCATATTCGTCACCAGACCCGGCGTTTCCTGGGTCGGGGTTGAAAACGGCGGGCGCGGATATTGGCTGCGCGGGTCTTGCGGCTCTAGGCGGTCTGTCATCGCGGACTCTCCCATCGATAGAGGTTCATTCAAGGCGCGTTCACGACAGGAGGTCTAAACCTCAGGTCAAACTGATCAACGCTGCCCGAGAGGCAGCGGCAGCATGGACACGCCACATGCAACCCTAACGATCTGCCTCTGCTCTCGTTCCAAAGAATATGGGAAAGTCTGCGCGCGGACGCGATGCGCCGCCGCATCTTCGTCAAACGGAATGTTTCTTCCGTTTGGCGGTGCTTGCGGCAGGAGCCGGGGCTGGCGCCACATCCGGTCGTCCGAAGAGATAACCCTGCGCCTGGGCACAACCCTCATCGACGACCATGCGGTATTGCGCGTCCGTCTCAATCCCCTCCGCCGTCACCGGCAGATCGAGGCTGCGGCCAAGCCCGATCACCGCACGCACGATGGCGCGGGCATTGTCATCCTCGCTCATGGCGGCGATGAAGCTGCGGTCGATCTTGATCTTGTCGAAGGGGAAGCTCTGCAGGTTGCTGAGCGACGAGTAACCGGTGCCGAAATCATCCATGACAATGGCAACCCCGAGCGCCTTCAGCTGGTTGAGGATGACCAACGTCGCCTTGCGGTCCTTGAGAAGTGCTGCCTCGGTAATCTCCAGCTCCAGCCGGTTGGGCGAAAGCCCGGTCTGCATCAACACCGTGCAGACGACATGGCCGAGATTGGCCAGCGAAAACTGCAGGGGCGAGACATTCACCGCAATCTTCAAATGTGGCGCCCAGGTGCTTGCCTGCCGGCAGGCCTCACGCAGCACCCATTCGCCAAGCGAGATGATGATCCCGCTTTCCTCGGCAATCGGAATGAAGACATCCGGCGGCACCACGCCCCTTGTCGGGTGCTGCCAGCGCACCAACGCTTCGTAACCGACGACCTGACCGCATTCGACTGACAGGACCGGCTGATAATTCAACACCAGCTCGTCCCGGTTGATGGCGAGCCGCAAATCGGTCTCCAGCTGGCGGCGCTCGCGGGCTTCCTGGTCCATCAACGGATCGTAGAAGGCGAGGATGCCACGACCACCCATCTTGGCGCAGTAAAGCGCGAGATCGGCGGCATGCATGATGCTTTCATGGTCCTGCCCGTCGCGCGGGAACACGGCGATGCCGATGCTGACACCGACGGCGGTCGGGTCATTGACGACATTCATCTTCAGGGCGAACATGCCAAGGATCGTTTCGGCCAGCAGGCGCGCTTCGTCCGCCTTGGTATGCCGGGCGGTCAATATCACAAATTCATCGCCGCCGAGACGAGCGACCACATCGCCTGCCCTTGCACATTCATCGAGAATGGCGGCGACTTTTTTCAAGACACGGTCGCCTTCGGCATGGCCGAATATGTCGTTGACCGCCTTGAACCGGTCGAGATCGAGCGCCAGCAGCGCAAATTCGTCCTCCTCGTCGCCATTGTCGATCTGCTGGTGAAGACGGGTCTGGAACATGGTGCGGTTCGAGAGACCCGTCAGGACATCGTGGCGCGCGAGATATTCGATTTCGCGCTGCGCTTCCCGCTTTTCCGTCAGGTCGCGAATGGCCATCACCTCGCAGGGACGGCCGCGATATTCGATGGTGCGCACGCCGAGTTCGAATATCTGTGCCTGCCCGCCCCGCTCGCGGATCGCTTCCACCGGCGCAGGACGCGGCAGATAGGCCGGCTGTCCGTCGATGGCCTTGAAGAGATCGTCGGGATTCCGTCCCACAAGCGATGCTTCCTCCCGACCGAGAAGGCCGGCAAAACGGGTGTTGAGTTCCACGATCCGCCCGTCACGGACGACGGCGAGGCCATCCAGCGTCGCATCCACAAGCCCTTTGAGATCGACAAGGTAACGATCCACCAGCGCAGCGACGGCGGTGGCAAAAAGGATGAGGAAGGTGACGCCGGAAATGGCGCCGATCATGATCAGCCTGCCGACATTATCGGGATCAGGCCCTGACATGGATGGATCCGGCGTGAGAACCGTGGCCGACATGGCCGTAAAATGCAGCGCGCAGATGCCGAAGATTGCCGCTCCGGCCGGCGCCGCAATGCGCTTCCATGAGGCGAGACGACGGAAAAGGAAAAAGGCGAGAACAAAGGCCGCCCAGGAGACCGCAGAACCGCCAAAAACCGGGGCCCACCGATAGCTGATCGAAGCCGCGACATCCATGCCTGCCATCCCGACGAAATGCATGACGGCAACCGACAGGGTGACCAGCGTTCCGACGATGACCGAGGAGTAAATGGCCTGCGAGCGGGCCATGAGCGCCAGCCAGAAACCAAAAACGGCCAAAGCGGCTGAAAGAGCCGTGAAGAAGAAGTCGTAACCGATCGGAACCGCACCCCTGTAGGCGAGCATGGCGACGAAGTGGGTGGCCCAGACACTCAGCCCGGCGGCAAAGGCCGCAACCAGCACCCAATAGGGCTTGCGGCCCGCCGGACTTTCATCCGCGCGCAACAGAAGATGGAAAAAAGCAAACATGCCAAGCAGGCAGATAACAGCTGCAAGAAGAACGACCGCATGGTCGTGCTGTATGGCAACGCATTCCAAAACCGTGAACATGCTGCACTCTCCCAGCCTTCGAAGAACCGCTCACGGTGGCACTATGGGAGTGCTTTATTTATAAATCTCTAATGCAACTATTGATAATTGTGTCAATATTTTTTCGCGTAGTTAAAAGTGTTCGGGCCGGCGTGCCAAGCTGTAACACTTTCGGCAAACCGGCCCGAAGAAAATGGTGCTAGAGGCTTTATTTCCAGCTTCGATAATCAGCCGCGGCGCATCCGAAAGGTGCCGGGCCGTCGGAGAAACGCTCCTGCAAGCGCGCACAACCCCACTCATTGAGTGCCGTCGGCAGCATGTTGTTGATGTCCATGCCGGGTGAGTTGAACTGCGACGGAGCGCTGGTGACATACCACAGCCAGTAACCGAAGACCGCGACGATGATGACGGCGACGATGGCAACGAACGTTCCCAGTCTGCGCAGGAGGCTCGGTCCTTTCTTTGTCGCCGCGCCCTGGGCCGCGACGCCCGACTGTGTCTCATTCGCGAGCAGCGGGGCAAGCGAAGCGAGAGCCTCCGCCCTCTCCTGCTCAGTCAAGTCGATCCGCTCCAGCTGGTCGTCGATGAGAACCGGCAGCGCGCTGTTGCCATGCAGGACCGCCAGCGCCACATCGTGTTTGTCGGTGTGACCGACGACAACGGGAATGCGACCGCGCTCCAGATGGGTGAAGGATTGCCGCTTGGTTTTCCCGTCCCTCACCGTATCGGCATAGGTGACGAAGAGACGGCTGCGTTTTTCGGCAACCGCCGTCAGTGCAACCGGAATGACGGTCAACGGTGCTGCATGCCGCAGTTGCAGGCGAACCCGCAGCACACGGATAAGCGTGAACAACATCGCGAGACTGCCGAAACCAAGCAGGGCAACAAACACGCCAAGCGTGATGATACGGTTCCAGAGCATGTCGAGGCCGAGCGAAATCGTTGCGAGTTCCGGGTTCTTCGCGGAAATGACCAAACCGGTCTCGTAATCACCGGAATGGAAATCGACGAACATCACCTCGACGTCCTTCTTGTAGCTGACGCCGCCATGATCGTAGGAAAGCTCCGCCTCGCAGGTCGTGAAGATCGCCTTGCGCGTCTTGCAGCTGCCGCTGATATCGCCGTTTTCGATTTCCAGCGGATCCTTGCTGATCTGGTAATCGCGCAGAATACCCGGCCCTTCCGCCACCAGCATGACGGCAAGGATCGCCACAAGCACCGGAATGGAAAAATAATAGGCACCGGGCACCGAAATGACGCCACGCTTGAGGCTCAACGGCCGCGACGGAAGTTTTATCTGGGCAAGATTCATGGGAGACAACACATTTGCGAGAGACTGGCGGGCGAAGCCTGTGGCTCGTACCCGACGGAAGGAATGGTCACGACCGGTGTCTAATCCGGTGAAGCCTTGGAGAAAACCCCAAAAATTCACGGGATAGTCGCAAGAATTGCGTATTTCCAGAAAATGCACGCGACATCGTGGCTGGCTCTTCAAGCCGTACAAGCCAACGAGCGAAGATCGCCGCAAGCCGCCAAGCAGACTGAAATAAAAACGGGCGGTAAAACCGCCCGCTCCCTATTCATAGGAAAGCATTTGCCTGCCCGTTATTCCTTCGTCACGTTTTCCAGGCGGGTCGTCTGGCTTGGATGCCCGACATAGTCCTTCACCCGCGCATTGAGCACGATAGGCTCGAATCTCTCGAACATCGGCAGCACTGCCGGTTTCTGGGCAACGAACATCTCCTGCATCTGCGTGTAGATTTCCCCCCGCTTCTTGGCATCGGGCTCCAGCGAAGCCTTGGCCGTGAGCGCGGTCAGTTCCGGGATGTCCCAGGCCGAGCGCCAGACGAAATTGCCGGCATTGTTGGCGGCAAGCGAATTGTCGGGGTTGCTGGAAAACTGCTCCATCGATCCTAGTACATTGGGCATATAAGCGCCGGTCTGCGGAATGAGCAGATCGAAATCGCGTGAACGATGCGCTGCGATCACGTCAGAACCATTGCCCTGCTGAATATTGACCTTGATGCCGATCTGGCTGAGCGAGGCCTGAATAGCAGTGGCAAGGTCGATGCGTGGCGTCTGTGCAATCGTCTTCAGATTGAGCGTGAAGCCGTTCTCATAACCGGCCTCCTTGAGGAGCGCCTTGGCCTTGGGAACATCGAGTTTCCAGTCCGGGCTCGGGATGGCGTATTCGAAGTTCTCCGGCACCGGCACGGTCCGCGCGCGGCCGTAAGGACCCATGATGGTTTTTTCCATCCCCTTGTAATCGATACCATAGGCGATCGCTTCACGAACCTTCGGGTTCGACAGGGGCTCCTTGCCGGCATTCATGGACAGGACGTAAAAACCGCCCGTCGGCACCCGCTGAATCTGAAAGCCTTCCTTGTTGTTGAAGGTGGCGAGATCGGCCGCGGTCAGCGCGCTGGCGATGTCGATGTCACCACGGTCCAGCATCAGGCGCTCGACCTGGCTTTCCGGCACATGCCGCACGATGACGCGGCGCATTTTTGGGCTGCCGGCCACATAATCCTTGTTCGCCTCCAGAATGATGATCTCATTCGGCGACCAGCGATTGAGCGTGAACGGCCCGGAACCGGCGGAATTGATTCTGAGCCAGCCATTGCCCCAATCGCCATCGACTTCATGCGACTTGAGCTCCTTGCTATCGACGACGCTGGCGATGACCATGGCGAGGCGATAGAGCAGCAGTTCAGAGGTCGTTTCCCCGGAAAGACCAATCCGCACGGTCTTTTCATCCGGGGCGGTCACCAGCTTGTCGACATTATCGGCATTGTAGCCAACGCGCTTCAGGTTCGCGGCGGCTGCCTGGTTCATCTTCAACAGGCGGCTGAACGAATACACGACATCAGCCGAGGTTACCGGGTTGCCGGAAGCAAAATTCGCTTCGCGCAGATGGAAGGTGATGCCCTTCTCGTCCGTTTCCCAGCGCTCGGCGAGCTGCGGGGAAACCTTGCCCGACCCATCGACGGAAATCAGCCGATCGTAGAGATTGGCCATGATTTCGTTGGCTTTTGCTTCGGTGGCCTGATGCGGGTCCAATGACAGCACCTGCGCCAGCGACGTTGCGACAATGAGCTGGTCGTTTGGTGTTTTGGCGAAAACTGGGGACGCCTGCATCAGCATCGCGCCCAAAGCCGTGGTGAATACGAGACGGATCAAAGATTTTTTCATACCTGCTCCTCCTACAGATCGGTCATTCAAGATGGAAAAAGGCCGGCGGCACTGCACAGCGCCACCGGCCCGAAAAAGTCAGAGATGTTTGTTATCCAGCGCTTCGATCAGCGCTGCGATGTAGCCGTAACAAAAACCGAAAGCGACACCGACAGGATCACGGCCGGCGATCGTCGGCACATGGTCAGGCATGATCATGTAGCGATAGCCGAGTTCGTGATAGAGCTTCAGCGAGCGCACCATGTCCATGTCGCCCTCATCGGGGAAGGTTTCCATGAAGGACAGCTTGCCGCCGCTGATATTGCGGAAATGGACGTTGAAAATCTTGTCGCGGCTGCCGAACCAGCGGATGATATCGTCGATCTCCTCGCGCGGATTATCGAGCATCTCGCCGATGGACCCCTGGCAGAAATTCAGACCGTGATAGGGATTTTCACGCATCTGCACGAATTTCTTCAGTCCCTCGACGGTTCCGAGCACACGGGTGACGCCCTTATAGCCGGGTGGCGTGTAAGGGTCATGCGGGTGGCAGGCGAGGCGCACCTTGTTGCTCGCGGCAACCGGCACGACGCGCTCCAGGAAATAATCGATGCGCTCCCAGTTCTCGTCTTCGGAGAGAACGCCGGCCAGACCCGGATCGGCATTGTGGTCGGCCTTGTCCCACCGCCAGGCTTCGTTCAGCGAACCGCCGCGGCCAAGTTCCATTTCGGTGCGCGGAATGCCGATGAGGTTGAGATTGTATTTCGCCGCCGGAATGCCGGCTTTGGCGATATTTTCAATCATCGTGCAGACGGCATCGATCTGCCGGTCACGCTCCGGACCGGCAAGCAGGATATCCGGATATGATGCCTGTTCGATGGGACGGGACGGCAGCGGCAATTGCACCATGTCCAGAACGAGGCCGAAGGTTTCGACCTTGTCGCGCAGACGCTCGAAGTCATCCAGAACCCAGCTAGCGGGTTTTCCGGGCGGGTCAGCGCTTATGTTTTTGACGCCGAGCTGCGCCCAAACCTTGAAATCCTCATCATCGCGCGCAGCAACCTGGGTACCGACATACATCGATTCTCTCCTCTCCCATGCAAGTCATCATATGACATCGCATGAAATAAGATGAGTGTCGAGATGCTATTGCGCTTCCGAAAGCAACCGGTATCGACGCTGGCTCGCAAGCATGTGCTCACGCATGGCTTTTCGTGCCGCCTCGGGGTCCTGCTCTACGATGGCCCGCAGGATAGCCTCATGCTCTGCCTGCACCTTGCGCAGATAATTCGCATTGCCGGTTTCCGGCAGCGTCGGAAATTGACCACGCGGAATGGAGCGTGAGCCGAACTGGCGAAGAGCCTCAAGGTAAAAACGGTTATTGGTGGCAATCGCGATGGCGGAATGAAACTCGTAATCGGCATCGACAGTGGTTTCACCAGCGTCGATGGCGCGCGCCATTTTCCTATGCGCCGCAGAGATTGCAGCCTCCTGCTGGGCCGTCCGGCGATAAGCGGCAATCGCCGCCGCCTCGCCTTCCGTCGCAAGCCGGAATTCCAGCATTTCCAAGGTTTCGGCGATCGTGCCGACTTCCGATTGCGTCAGCTTCACGCCGGTCCATTCGCTGGCATTGCTGACGAAAACACCCTTGCCCTGGATGGGAACGACATAACCCGCAGACCGAAGGTCGGCGATTGCCTCGCGCACTACCGTCCGGCTCACGCCATAGGTCCGCTCAAGCTGCGGTTCGGTGGGCAACTGGTCACCATTTTTCAGTTTTCCACTGCGAATTTCTGCGCTGAGATTATCGATGATCTGTTGTGCCCGCCTCTCCCGCGGCCTCGCCTTATCGCCAATCATGCCACTCTTCCCTCTTGCAGAATACGAATCCCTTCGTTACTCATATGATGACATGGCAGCACGTCATATGTTTTCATGTTAGCTCAGGGAGGAGTTGGGATGAAGTACCATCAAGAGTTTTTACAGAGGAGAATTGCGCGTCTGCGTCGAGCGGCGTTCGCATTCTCCGGCACTGAAGGGCTTCCTGCAGGAAAGCGCGGCCAGCAATGACGGAAATTTCCCTGCGCGGGCTTGGACATCGTTTCCTGCAACTGATCGTCAGCCTCTTCATCCTGCTCTGCATCACCTTCATCATCGGCCGCGTCATGCCGACCGATCCGGTCGGCGCGATCGTCGGCGAACTTGCCGATCCCAAAGCCTATGAGGCGATGAGGGCGCGGCTTGGTCTCGATCTGCCACTCTACCAGCAGTTCTTCATTTATCTGCGCGGCCTGCTTCATGGCGATTTCGGCATTGCGATCCTCACCGGGAACCCGGTGACCCGCGATCTGGCACAGGCCTTCCCCGCCACCTTCGAGCTCGCCACGCTCGCCATCATCATCTCGACCATCATCGGTGTTCCGCTAGGCCTCGCTGCCGCCCTCTTCCGGGATACGTTCATCGACAAGTTCGCGCGCGTCTTTGCGCTGGTCGGACATTCGATACCGGTCTTCTGGTTCGGCATCGTCGGCCTTGTGATTTTTTACGCCAGCTTCAATCTCGTCGGCGGACCCGGTCGGGTCGATGTTTTCTACGAAGGCATCGTTGAACCGAAAACGGGGCTGATGCTCGTCGACAGCCTGCTTGCGGGCGAAACGGAAATCTTCTGGAACGCGCTGTCGCACATCATCCTGCCGGCCATCATTCTCGCCTATATGGCAATGGCCTATATTACCCGCATGACCCGCGCCTTCACGCTTGAGCAGCTTAGCCAGGACTATGTGATCGCCGCACGGGCAAAGGGCGTGAGCCCGGCGCGGACGATCACCCGGCACGTGCTTCCCAACATCGCCGTGCAGCTGATTACCGTTCTCGCAATCTCCTATGGCAACCTGCTGGAAGGCGCCGTCGTTACCGAGATCGTCTTTTCCTGGCCTGGTATCGGTCAGTACATGACCAACGCGCTGCTCATCGGCGACATGAATGCCATCCTTGCCGCCACAATCGTCATCGGCTTCATCTTCATGTTACTCAATTTCCTTGCGGATCTCGCGTACACAACGCTCGATCCGCGGACGCGGGAGGTCGCACGATGACCGACATCACCCACACCAATCCCGTTCCTCGCCGCAGCGCCCTCTCACGCCTGTCAACCACCACGGGGCGCACGCTGCGCAAGCTCGCAGACGAACCGCTTGGCATGTTCGGTTTTGCAATTCTGGCCATTCTGGTTCTGGTCGCCGTTTTCGCGCCGCTGATTGCCCCCTTTGACCCGGCAAGCCAGGTTCTCGAAAACGCGCTTCAGCCTCCAAGCTGGGCGCATCTGGCCGGCACCGACGAATTCGGCCGCGATATTTTCAGCCGGCTCGTTTACGGCACCCGCATCACCATCCAGACCGTGCTTTCGGTCTCGATCATCGTTGGTCCGATCGGCCTTGCCATCGGTGTGATGGCCGGCTTCTTCGGCGGGCGCACCGATGCGATCCTGATGCGTGCCACCGATATCGTGCTGTCCTTCCCGTCGCTCGTTCTGGCCCTTGCGTTTGCGGCCGCCATGGGTGCCGGTCTCGGCACGGCGATCATCGCCATCTCGCTGACGGCCTGGCCGCCGATAGCGCGCCTTGCCCGTGCAGAAGCCTTGGTCGTTCGCAATACCGACTACGTTGCCGCCGCTCGTCTTTATGGCGCCTCGCCGCTGCGCATCCTGTTTTTATACATAGCGCCGATGTGCATTCCCTCCGTCATCGTGCGACTGACGCTGAACATGGCCGGCATCATCCTGACCGCGGCCTCGCTCGGCTTCCTCGGCCTTGGAGCGCAACCACCGCTGCCGGAGTGGGGAGCCATGATCTCGAGCGGCCGTAAATTCATGCTCGACTACTGGTGGGTCGCCGTCATGCCCGGCATCGCCATCCTGCTCACGAGCCTTGCCTTCAACATCGCCGGCGATACGCTGCGCGACCTTCTGGATCCGCGCCATGCCCGCTCCTGATAGCTCACCCATCCTCTCGGTCCGCAACCTCAATGTCCGGTTCGGCCGCAACAGCATTCCGGCCGTGTCCGACGTCAGTTTCGATGTCGGCCGCGAAAGGGTCGGCATCGTCGGTGAGTCCGGCTCAGGCAAGTCAACGACCGGCCGGGCTGCCATGCGGCTTCTGCCAAAAAGCGCCACGGTAACCGCCGAGCGCATGGATTTCCTCTCCGAACCGCTGCTCGAAAAATCCGAGCGCCAGATGGGCGCCATCCGCGGCAGCGAGATGGCGCTGATCATGCAGGACCCGCGTTACTCGCTGAACCCGGTGCTGCCGATCGGAAAACAGGTGGCGGAGGCGGCAGAACTGCATCTGGCGCTTAAGGGTGCGGCGGCCAGAGACGCCGCGCGCAATATGCTGCTGCGCGTCCGCATCAGTGACCCCGACCGGGTGATGGGGCTTTACCCGCATCAGATTTCCGGCGGTATGGGGCAGCGCGTCATGATCGCCATGATGCTGCTGGCAAAACCGAAGCTCGTCATCGCCGACGAGCCGACCTCGGCTCTCGATGTGAGCGTACGCAAGGATGTCCTGCTGCTGCTGGACGAGATGGTGCGCGAGAACGACGCCGGCCTGATCCTCATCAGCCATGACATCCGTATGGTCGCGGCCTTCTGCGAGCGCGTGCTCGTCATGTATGGCGGGCGCGTGGTGGAGACACTGACGAAGCTCGAAGATGCGCAGCATCCCTATACACGGGGCCTGATCGCGGCGATGCCCGATCCCCGCAACCCGGTCCGCCGTCTCAAGGTGCTGGACCGTCAGGCAATCGACGCGGAGGTGCTGCGATGATCACGGTGGACAAGCTTGATGTCGTCTACGGCACAAAAGAACACCAAAACCACGTCGTGCGCGGCGTCAGCCTGACGGTCAATAAAGGCGAAACGCTCGGCATCGTCGGCGAGAGCGGCTGCGGCAAGTCGACCTTGCTGCGGTCGCTGGCGGGGCTGGAGGCCGGCTGGACCGGATCGATCAGCTTCAACGGCAAGCCGGTCGGAAAGCTGCGCGGCCGCGAGGAACTGAAACTGGCGCAGATGGTGTTTCAGGATCCTTATGGTTCTCTGCATCCGCGCCATCGCATCGGCCGGGCCTTGGCCGAACCGATCCGCGCCATGGGTCTCGGCGACGGCTGGTCGAAAGTGCCCGCTGCCCTGCAGCAGGTCGGCTTGCCCGCACATTTCGCCGAACGGTTTCCGCACGAACTGTCGGGTGGTCAGCGCCAGCGCGTGGCAATCGCCCGCGCCCTGATACTCGAGCCGCCGATCCTGCTGCTCGACGAGCCGACATCGGCGCTCGACGTCTCCATCCAGGCGGAAATCCTGAACCTGCTTGCCGACCAGCGCGAGGAACGGGACCTCACTTTCGTTCTCGTCAGCCATGACCTCGCGGTCATCGCCCATATGTGCGACCGGGTTCTCGTGATGCAGAATGGAAGTTTCGTCGATGAACTGACCAAGGCCGACCTTGAAGCGGGTATTACCCATTCGGCCTATTCAGGCGAGCTGTTCGAAAGCAGCTTTCTTTGAAATGACCGATCGCGATGACGGCAACGCCTGAAGCGCGGTCGGGCTTTCCCGGACATGCCCGGCGTCTGCGGCTCCTAACCGCCGCAGACGCCAAAGTCAGTTCAGCCGATTGCCGTTCTCATCCGAGAACAGATGAATTCCGCCCAGAGCCGGTGAAATTCTTATCTCCTCGCCGACCGCCTGGGCTATACGTTCGCGAAAGACGCCGAGCACCCGCGAACCACCGAGTGTCATGGTGACCTGCGTTTCAGATCCCAGCGGTTCGACGAGCAGGATCTCGGCGGACACGCCGGAGGGATCAAGCACCAAGTGCTCCGGGCGGATGCCATAAATGGCTCCACTTCCCGCAAAAGAGGCAGCAGCGGCCGGCAGCGGCAGGACCACCCCGCCGGTTTCAAAACCAGCTGGCGAAATCACGCCGGGCAGGAAATTCATGGAGGGTGAACCGATGAAGCCGGCAACGAACTGGTTTGCCGGACGGTCGTAAAGTTCGAGCGGCGTACCCACCTGCTCGACCCTGCCGCCATTGAGAACAACAACCCTGTCGGCCATTGTCATCGCCTCCACCTGATCATGCGTCACATAAATTGTGGTAGTTTTGAGCTTCTGGTGAAGCGCCTTGATCTCGCCGCGCATGACGACGCGCAGTTTCGCATCGAGATTGGACAGGGGTTCGTCGAACAGGAACACCTGCGGATTGCGAACAATAGCCCGGCCCATGGCGACACGCTGACGCTGGCCGCCAGAAAGCTGGCGTGGATAACGGTTGAGTAAGGCGGTAAGGCCAAGGATTTCGGCAGCCCAATTCACCTTCTCGGCAATTTCCTGCTTGTTCGAACCCCGATGCTCCAGCGAAAAACCCATATTGCTGGCGACCGTCATATGCGGATAAAGAGCGTATGACTGGAACACCATGGCGATATCGCGGTCCTTCGGGTCGAGATCGTTGACGATCCGCTCGCCGATCCTGAGTTCACCACCGGTAATCGTTTCGAGACCGGCGACCATCCGCAGCAGGGTCGACTTGCCGCAGCCGGAGGGGCCGACAAGAACGACGAATTCGCCATCTTTGATGTCGAGATCGACGCCGTGAATGGTTTTCACCGCGCCATAGCTTTTGCGGATGTCGGACAGGGAAACATTAGCCATCGATTAAATCCGGTTCTTCAGCCCTTGAGGCCGGTATGGGCGAGGCCTTCGACGAACTGCTTCTGGGCAATCACGAAGACGATGAGCACGGGCAGCGCCGTCAGCGTCGCTGCGGCAAGCTGGATATTCCACATCGGTCCGCCATAGGCGTCGGTATATTGGGTCAGCGCCTGCGGCAGCGTGAACATCTCGGCGCTGGAAAGAAAGACGATCGGTTCGAGGAACAGGTTCCAGGAGTGCAGGAAGGTGAAGATCGCGACCGAGGCCAGCGCCGGTTTGGCGAGCGGCAGTGCGATCTTGCGGAAAATCTTGAAGCGCCCGAGACCATCGACGCGCGCCGCCTCTTCGAGCTCTGCGGGCAGCGTCACGAAAAACTGCCGCATGACGAAGGTGGCAAAGACACTGGGCGCGCCGAATATCGGCACGAGGATGAGCGGCCAGTGTGTGTTGACCATGCCCGCCTTCAGAAACATCTGAAACAGCGGCACGATCGTCACCTCCGACGGAATGAGCAGGCCAAGCAGCACGATCATGAAGATGGCGTTGGAACCCGGAAACCGGATCCGCGCAAAAGCATATCCCGCCATCGAGGAAATGATCATGGTTCCCACTGTCACCACAGCGGCAATATAGGCGGAATTCCAATATTGCCGCACGAAAGGCTGCAGCTCGAAGACCTTCGAATAGGTCGTCCAGTCATAGCTCTGCGGGATGAGCTGCGGCGGGAAGGCGAAGATGTCGCTGATGGGCTTTATGGACGAGGTCACCATCCACCAGGTCGGAAAGACGAAGGGGATCAGCAGCATGCACAACAGCCCGTAGAGCGCCACCTGCATACGGGGGGAAAGGTCAGCTTTCATAAAAGACGATCCTCTTGCGCATCTGCCATTGGGCGAAGGTCAATACCGCGACGATCAGGAACAGCAGAATGGAAAGCGTCGAGCCATAACCGAAGAAATGGAACTGGAAGGCCTGCTGATAGAGATAATAGACCAGCACCGTGGTCGAGAGACCCGGACCGCCTTGGGTCAGGACAGCGATCTGCGCAAAGACCTGCAGCGAGCCAACGATGGTGATGATCGAGGTTAACAGGATCGTCGGGCTGATCAGCGGCAGGGTAATGCGACGAAACTGCTTGAAGGCGGGCGCACCATCGATGCGGGCCGCCTCATAGAGTTCCTTCGGCACGCCCTGAAGTGCCGCCAGAAACAGGATCATGTTGAGCCCGACATTCTTGAAGACCTGCACGACGATGACGGAAATCATCGCGGTCGTTTCTTCACGCAGCCAGTTGGGGCCTTCGATGCCGACCATCAGCAACATGCCGTTGATGCCGCCGTTCTTCTGCAGCAGAAAACCCCAGACGATCGTCCAGGCAACCAGCGACACAACGACCGGCGAGAAGAACAGGGTCCTGAAGATGGCAATGCCGGACAGTTTCTGGTTCAGCAATACGGCCAGAAGCAGCGCCAGCGAGAGGTTGAACACGACAAGCCCGGCCGAGAAGATCGCGGTCGCGCCCAGCACGTCGCGAAGATTTCCGTCCTCGATCAACATCCGGTAATTCTGGGCGCCCGTATAGGTGAAGGTATTGGCCAGCACGTTCCATTCATGCAGCGAATACCAGAACACCAGCCCGAGCGGGATCAGCACGAAGATAACGATGCCGGCCAGTTGCGGGGCGATGAACAGACAGCCTGCAAGGCTGTCGCGCCGCGCGATGGTCCAGAACGCCGACACCGGGCGATCTGGACGACGGGTAACTTCCTGCGCGACAGCCATCTTTTTTCTCCTCAGCGCTTCAAGAGCGGCCCGATCTGGCCGCAGATTTTTTGAAGCGCACCGGCGACATCGGCCTGCGGCCGCCAGACCGCGTCGAGGTTTGAACGCACCATCTGCTGGATCTGGGCAAAACCGGTGTGGCCGGGCATGACCTTGCCGGTCGCGATGCCCGATATGACGACCTTTTCAATCTGCTCCTCGCTGAGCAGAGGATTGGTCTTTTTCAGCACCTGCGCATTCAGCAAAGACTTACGCGCCGAAGGAAAGAACTGGCTGAGCTTGGCGGAATTTTCCGGATTGGTCATGTAAGCCACGAATTCCGCCGCGGTCTGCGCATTCTTGCCCGATTGCATGACGCCGATGCCCGCCTGGCCGATCAGCGCATAATCGCCGGCAGGGCCTTTCGGAAGAGGCACGAGATCCCAACCGAACGGCTTGTCCTTCGGCAGAAGCGAAGCGCGGCTGATCTGCGTAATCGTCATTGCCGCGTTGCCGGCAAAGAAATCCACAGTCTCGCCGGGGCCAGGAATGGCCTTCTTGTCGAAGATGGCGTCGTGGATGAACGAAATCGCGTCCGCCATCGGCTTTTCCGCCATGGTGCAGGTGGCGCCGTCAGCGCTCCAGGGGGAAGCACCCCAACCATTCCAGACTGAGGTGAGATATTGCCAGCTCTGGTAATTGAAATCGCGGACGACAAGGCCGCCCTTGCCGGTCTTGGCGACAGCAGAGGCCGTGGCGATGGCGTTTTCCCAGGTCCATTCCCCGGCGGCGATCATGTCCGCTGGCGTTTTGGCGCCTGCGGCCTTGATGAGATCATTGTTGACGAAGACGGCGAAGGGCGAGGTCGAGAATGGATAGGCGAAAAGCGTACCGTCCTGCGACCAGCGTTCCGTGGCCCCGGCGCTGACTTCCTCAAGATTATAGCCTGGCGCGGCCTTCAGCGTGTCGCTGAGCGGATAGAGCGCGCCGGACTTGACGAAGTCATAGGCCGACGTCTCGAAAATCCAGGCCATGTCAGGCGCGTTACCGCCCGCGATCTGGGTGGTGAGCGCCGTCGTGTAGGTATCGAAAGGCAGGGACTCATAGGTCACGCTGACATTTGGATGATCCTTTTTGAAGCCCGCTGCGATGTCGTTGAAGAGCTTCAGATGCGCCTCATTGGCGCTCCAGATCGTCATGCGCAGACTGACTGCATCCTGCGCCGTTGCAGCGCCGCCAAGCGTAAACGAGCCGATAAGCGCAAGCGCACAGGCCGTGGATTTCAGTTTAAAACCATTGGTCATTCCCGGTCCTCCTCCAAAGATGGGTTCGATCAGACGGCAGACCGCCGCCCTAATATGCTGCGATATCCGGCCAGCGAATCTCGATACCCTCGCGGGACAGTTGCGCCTGGAAGGCGTGCAGGTGCTTATCGTCTTCCTGCACCTGATGCGGCGTGAGGCCATTCTCCAGGCAATGCGCTGCGAGCATTCCCGCCACTTCGCCAATGTTCCATTCGACCGGATGCAGGCGGTAGCAACCGTTGGTGATATGCGTCGTGCCGATGTTCTTGCCGGCCGGGATGAGGTTTTTCACCCGCTCAGGGATCAGCGCGCCGAGCGGAATTTCAAACGGGCAGGACGGCACGTCGATGTAATTGTCGCCGCCGGTGGATGGATGCAGATCGATGCGATACATGCCGATGCCGATGCTGTCGCGATAGCGGACAGCGCCTCTTTCACCGCGAACCGTGTAGGACAGGTCCTGCTCGACAATGCGCGTCACCGGCTTGATACGGCGGCTTTCGCGAATATAGGGTGCCATGGCGAGCCCGTGTTCGGTGCCGGTGATATCGCCGCGCAGCCGCAGCCCGCGGAACCCCTGCCCGCCATCGAAACGCGGCGCTTCCGTCTGGAGCCAGTAGAAGACCGAATAGGAAAGGTCTGCCGCCGCCTTCAGATGGCGCGCTTTTTCTTCCTCGGTCACGTCGATGATCGTGCCGTCCATGTAATCGATCATCGGCCAGTTCACGAGGCAAATATCCGACTGGTAGAAGCCGGGTGCAAAGTTTTTCCGCGCCGCGATACGCCGGAAAATCCACAGGTTCTCATCGCCGCCGCCCTTGCGCTGGTCGGCGTCGACCAGCAGCGGATCGTCATCGGGATTCGGCGTAAAGGAGCGGGTGGTGTGCTCCAGCGTGCGTGGGTTTGGCGCGGTAAAACCAAGGAGCGGCCCGCCCCAGAAATGCGGCTGGTAAGAGCGCCAGTAATCGTAATTCTCGGGCTTGTCGATTGTCTGGTCGCCATCCACATGGTCGATGGCAAAACAGATCGAGACAGCCTGCACATTGTCCGGCTGGGCTTCCGCCGGCGCGCTGGGTTCGCCTGTATCTGACTGCGCCTCAAATCCCTTGGCATATTCCGTGCCCGTCATCGGAAGCAGATCACCGAGTTCGGTGGCATCGAGAACGTAATCGACGGAAATGGAGATTTCAGCACCGCTGTCGCGATGGCGAACAGTCACCGAGCGAACCCTGTCGCCGTCCACGTCAGCCGCAACGGGACGCCAGGGTTTGAGAACCGTCAGGCGACCTGCGCCGATATAGGGCATCAGCATGCTTTCCATAACGGCGAGGCTGACGCGCGGCTCGGCGCAGATGCGGCTCACCCATCCGCCGCCTGGATTGAGATCGCCCCATGCCCGAGCACCTTCCGTCAGCGGATAGTGGTCACGATAAAATTGCCGCACACCGTTGCGCAGCGCCCGGTAAGACCGGGTGATGCCGAACTGTTCGACCCAAGTATGCTCGTCCGAAGGGACGGCCTGACTGGTCAATTGGCCGCCGATCCAGTCATATTCCTCGGTCATGATCACGCGTTTTCCGGCCTTTGCAGCCGCCAGTGCCGCCGCCACGCCGCCAAGGCCGCCACCGACCACGAGAATATCTGCTTTCATGTCTTTCACGACGTCACATCCGTTTTGTTGACTGAGGACTTGTTTGCCGGGCCGGTCGGGGCCGGCCCCAGCGTCTCTCCCTTGACCGGTTCACATTTGAGAAGAATCTGCCCTCCGGCGCTGCCGGTTTCGATGCGATTGACCAGCATCGCGGTCGCCTGCCGCCCCATCTCCTCGCGGGGAATTTCATAAGAGGTGAAGCGCACGGGACTGCGGGCGGCTCTGATGTGGCTGCCCAGCACGATCATCGAAAACGCATCCGGCACGACGAGGCCCCTCGCACGTGCCAGCGCCTCGACGCGCACGGCATCGGCCAATTCGATGAAGAAGGCCACTGTGGCCCGGCTCTCAATGATCGCATCGAGTATTTTTTCAGCCGGCTGGTTGACCGCCTTGATGTGGAGCGCAAGCGAGGCTCTATCGCCAAGCGCCTCACTGAAGCCTCGCCAGCGGTCGGCAACCGATTCTGCCGGACCGTCGGGACCTATATAGGCGAGTTTCGAGTGTCCCAGCGCTCTGGCGTCTTCAACGAGTTGACGCGTGCCCGCAGCATAATCGCCGCCCACATAGGGCACTGGTCCACCGGCATCTTCACGCCGGCCGATCGCCACGAATGGATAATCTTCCGAGACCAGTCGGGCCAACTCCTTGCGATCGAACTCGCGGCCGAGAACCAAACACCCGTCCGCAATCCGGAGCCTGTTGCCTTCCGAAAAGATCTTGCGATTATTGCCGACACCGGCGCTGGTCAGTAGCAGAAGGTCGTAAGCCTGCTGCTGGGCCTCCTCCTCGATACCCAGCAGGAACGGCGTGAAGAAGTCGGCCTGCGCGCTCGGGAAAGCCGGCTCGTAAGTGAAAACGCCGAGGATGCGGTTCAGCCCCTTGGCCATGCGCCGCGCGATCGGATCAACCACATAACCTGTCTGGCGAATGACCGCCTGAACACGTTCGCGGGTTTCAGCCGGGATGCGGGCAATCGCCGTCGGCGCGCCGTTCAGAACAAGCGATACCGTCGCCTGACTGACGCCGGCAAGCTTGGCAATATCATTTTGCGTGAGACGCTTGTGACTGGTCACGCGATGCCCTCCCCGACATCCGATGTGCTAATACGTATTAGCTACTAATGCGCATTAGCATTATTTTCGGACGCCGAGTCAAGAGATAAACTGTATCTGACACCCCCTCACACCACGGAACGGCGCGTTCAGCATTTGTTCTGGATTGCTGTTTGAGTCTTTGCTAATCATGGCAACAACGAGCAGACAGTGGCCGAAGCTTCGCGACGACTGCCATTTCTGAACAGGGTTCTCATCCGTGGGGACAGGCAGGTTATCTAAAGGATTGCTGGCATGGCGGTTGCCTATCTGGAAAAGCTCAACGAACAGCAACGCAAGGCGGTCGAGCATGGCGTTGGGCTCGCTGACGGGCATACGGCGGGGCCTTTGCTGATCATCGCAGGCGCGGGTTCGGGCAAGACAAACACGCTCGCCCACCGTGTCGCCCATCTGATCGTGAACGGCGCCGATCCCCGCCGCATCCTGCTGATGACGTTTTCCAGACGTGCCGCCACGGAAATGGCGCGGCGGGTCGAGCGTATCTGCAAACACGTTATCGGGGCAAATTCTGCAATCATGACCGACGCGCTCGCCTGGTCCGGCACGTTTCACGGCATTGGCGCGCGCCTGTTGCGCATCTATGCCGAACAGATCGGGCTCAACATCGATTTCACCATCCACGACCGCGAAGATAGTGCCGACCTGATGAACCTTTCCCGGCACGAGCTGGGTTTTTCCAAAACAGAAAGCCGTTTTCCGACAAAGGGTACGTGTCTCGCGATCTATTCGCGTGTGGTGAATTCCCAGACGCCGCTCAAGGAGATATTGCGCCAGCATTATCCCTGGGTCGCCAGCTGGGAGAGCGAACTCAAGGAACTCTTTGCTACCTATGTGGAGGCAAAGCAGGTCCAAAACGTGCTCGATTACGACGATCTCCTGCTTTATTTGGCGCAGATGGTGAGCGATCCCATTCTGGCGGAAGATATCGGCAACCGCTTCGACCATGTGATGGTCGATGAATATCAGGATACCAACCGCCTGCAGGCCTCGGTGCTGATGGCGCTCAAACCCGGCGGCCGCGGGTTGACCGTGGTGGGTGACGATGCGCAGTCGATCTATTCCTTCCGGGCGGCGACGGTGCGAAACATCCTCGATTTTCCGGCTTCCTTCAGCCCGGCGGCCGACATCATCACGCTGGACCGCAACTATCGCTCGACGCAGCCGATCCTGGCGGCCGCCAACGGCGTCATTGATCTGGCGCGCGAGCGGTTCACCAAGAACCTCTGGACCGAGCGGCAGTCGCTGGAGCGCCCGAAACTCGTGACAGTGAAGGACGAAACCGAACAGGCGAATTTCATCATCGACCAGATTCTCGCCAACCGCGAAACCGGCATGACGCTGAAACAGCAGGCCGTGCTTTTTCGCACCTCCAGCCATAGCGGCCCGCTCGAGGTGGAACTGACCCGCCGCAACATCCCCTTCGTCAAATTCGGCGGCCTGAAATTCCTGGATAGCGCGCATGTAAAGGACATGCTGGCCGTGCTCAGATTTGCGCAGAACCCGCGCGACCGCGTCGCCGGTTTCCGGCTGCTGCAGATGCTGCCAGGCATCGGGCCGAAGAAGGCCGGCAATATTCTCGATACGATTGCGACAGACCCCGAGCCGTTGCTTGCCCTTGCCGAAATTCCGCCGCCGCCGAAGACCGGCGATGACTGGATGGCCTTCACGCAAATGCTAGTGGGCCTGCGGCAGGCCCCGAATTACTGGCCGGGCCAGATCGGGCAGGCGCGGCTATGGTACGAACCGCATCTGGAGCGCATCCACGAAGATGCAGACACCCGCAAGGCCGACCTGCTGCAACTCGAGCAGATCGCCGGGGGCTACCCGTCACGCGAACGTTTTCTGACTGAACTGACGCTCGATCCCCCGGACGCCACCAGCGATCAGGCCGGGGTGCCGCTGCTCGACGAGGATTATCTCAGCCTCTCCACCATCCATTCGGCAAAAGGCCAGGAATGGCGTGCCGTCTTCATCCTGAATGTGGTCGACGGCTGCATTCCCTCCGACCTAGGGGTCGGCACCACCCAGGAACTGGAGGAGGAACGCCGGCTGCTTTACGTCGCCATGACACGCGCCAAAGACAATCTTGCGCTGATTACGCCGCAACGCTTCTTCACCGGCGGCCAGAGCCCGCAGGGCGACCGGCATGTCTACGCTGCAAGAAGCCGGTTCATACCAGCGACGTTGCTGCAGTTTTTTGAGACGATGAGCTGGCCAATGGTTTCGGCTGCAGCTTCAGAGCGGAGCGCGCAGCAGATTCGCATTGATGTGGGTGCGCGGATGCGGGCGATGTGGAAGTAATTTACCCTCGATCCTCTTGCGACGCCGAAGTCATGCATGACCTCCGCGGAAGATGATGCTGGAAGAAGTTTTTCACCGTATCGGCAAACTCGCCGCATGCATGTGGTCCATTCCCAGTTACGAAATTGCCAAGGTCTTAAGGTAGACAAAAATCCAGTGGAAAACAGTCTTTTCCGCTGGCGTTGGCGCTGCTCGATCAAACATATGCCCCTGTCCCATCCGCTTTGCGGCGGTTGACAGGGTGTTGGAGGTCTTATGGAGCGCAGCTCTCTAGCCATTATTCTCGCAGCGGGCGACAGCACGCGCATGAAATCGTCAAAATCCAAGGTGCTGCATCCGGTCGCCGGGCGTCCGATGATCACGCATGTGGTTGGGGCGGTGGCTGGATCGGGTGTCGGCACGGTGGCGCTCGTCGTCGGGCGCGATGCCGATAATGTTGCTGCGGCCGCGAGCCTGCCGGGCCTTGGGGTGGAAGCCTTTCTGCAGACGGAACGCAAGGGCACCGGCCACGCGGTTCTGGCTGCCCGCGCCGCCATCGAGCGCGGTTTTGACGACCTGATCGTCGCTTATGGCGATGTTCCGCTCATCACCTCGGCGACGCTCGACCGGGCGCGTGAGGCGATTGCTGCCGGTGCCGACGTTGCCGTCATCGGTTTTCATACCGACCGACCCACGGGGTATGGCCGCTTGCTGGTCGAGAATGGCGAGCTGGTGGCTATCCGTGAGGAAAAGGACGCCACCGACGAAGAGCGCAAGGTGACCTGGTGCAATAGCGGCCTGATGGCGATCAACGGCCGCAATGCGCTTGATCTGCTCGGCCGGATCGGCAACGGCAATGTGAAGGGCGAATATTATCTGACTGATATTGTTGAGATCGCCCGTTCGCTCGGTCGCCGCGCCGTTGCCATCGATGCCCCGGAAAACGAACTGGTAGGCTGCAACAACCGCGCTGAGCTGGCCTTTATCGAAAAGCTCTGGCAGGAGCGCCGCCGTCATGAATTGATGGTCGATGGCGTCTCGATGATCGCGCCTGAGACCGTATTCCTGTCCTTCGATACGAAGATCGGGCAGGATGCGCTGATTGAGCCCAATGTCGTCTTTGGTCCCGGCGTGACGGTCGAGCCGGGCGCCACCATTCATGCTTTTTCGCATCTTGAAGGGGCCTATCTGGCCGAGGGTGCGGTTGTTGGTCCGTTTGCGCGGTTGCGTCCGGGTGCAAACCTGCACGCCAATGCCAAGGTCGGCAATTTCTGCGAGGTCAAGAAGTCCGAGATCGGCGAGGGCGCCAAGGTCAACCATCTGACCTATATCGGCGATGCTTTCGTAGGTGCAGGCAGCAATATAGGCGCGGGTGCCATCACCTGTAATTATGATGGTTACAACAAGTCCGAAACGCGGATCGGGGCCAACAGCTTCATCGGCTCGAATTCGTCGCTGGTCGCTCCCGTTACCATTGGAGAGCGGGCCTATATCGCCTCCGGCAGCGTGATTACCGATGACGTGCCGGCCGATGCGCTGGCTTTCGGGCGCGCGCGCCAGGAGGTGAAGCCGGGCCGGGCGGTCGCCCTGCGTGAGCGGGCGAAAGCGCTGAAGGAAGCGAAGAAAAAATCCTCTTAGATGACGTTACCGAGCGATACTGAAAGTGACCGTCGGCACAATTGCCGATTTCAGAGAAACGGTTAAAGCATTTCCAGTAAAAGTGCACAGCGGTTTTACGTCCGGAAATGAGTCAGAACAAAAAGGTGGAGTATTTTCGCATTTCAGGGAAAGGCGGAAATACTCCGGAAGTTTCGGCGAAGAGATTGCCGTCTGGAGAAATATATGTGCGGAATTGTCGGAATTGTCGGAGCCCAGCCTGTTGCTGAACGGCTTGTCGATGCGCTGAAGCGCCTCGAATATCGCGGTTACGATTCGGCCGGTGTCGCCACCATCGACAATGGCGCGATGGACCGGCGCCGGGCGGAAGGCAAGCTGTTCAATCTGGAAAAGCTGGTTTCGGAAAAGCCGCTGCCGGGTGTCGTCGGCATTGCGCATACGCGCTGGGCGACCCACGGCGTGCCGAACGAAACCAACGCCCACCCGCATTTCGTTGATGGCGTGGCCGTCGTCCATAACGGCATCATCGAGAACTTTGCCGAATTGCGCGAGGAGTTGACCGCCGAGGGCGCGACCTTCACCACCCAGACCGACACTGAAGTTGTGGCGCAGCTTCTGGCGAAATATACCCGCGACGGCCTTGGCCATCGGGAAGCGATGCTGAAGATGCTGAACCGCGTCACTGGCGCCTATGCGCTGGTCGTGATGTTCCAGGATGATCCCGACACGCTGCTTTCTGCGCGCTCCGGCCCGCCGCTTGCCGTCGGTTATGGCCGCGGTGAAATGTTCCTGGGGTCGGATGCCATCGCGCTGTCGCCCTTCACCAATGAGATCACCTATCTGGTGGATGGTGATTGCGCCATCGTGACCCGGCAGGGTGCGGAAATCATCGATTTCTCCGGCAAGCCGGTGAAGCGCGAGCGGCAGATCTCTCAGGCGACGGCTTTTGTGGTCGACAAGGGCAATCACCGCCATTTCATGGAAAAGGAAATCTACGAGCAGCCGGAAGTGATTTCCCACGCGCTCAGCCATTACGTCGATTTTTCCACCAAGACCGTGAAGGATGCGGATAAGGCAATTGACTTCGCCAATCTTTCTGGCCTTGCCATCTCCGCCTGCGGCACGGCCTATCTGTCCGGCCTGATCGGCAAATACTGGTTCGAGCGTTATGCCCGCCTGCCGGTGGAAATCGATGTTGCCTCGGAGTTCCGTTACCGCGAAATCCCGCTTGTTCCCACGCAGGCGGCGCTGTTCATTTCGCAATCTGGCGAAACCGCCGATACGCTGGCGGCCCTGCGTTATTGCCAGCAGGAGGGTCTGAAGATCGGCGCGGTGGTCAATACCCGCGAATCGACCATGGCACGCGAATCCGATGCGATCTTTCCGATCCTCGCCGGGCCGGAAATCGGCGTTGCCTCCACCAAGGCCTTTACCTGCCAGCTTGCGGTGCTTGCGTCGCTGGCCGTTGCTGCGGCCAAGTCCCGCGGCACGCTGAAACCGGGTGAAGAAAAGCAGCTGGTGCAGCAGCTGATCGAAATGCCGCGCATCATGAGCAAGGTGTTGAACGTCATCCAGCCGCAGATCGAGGCGCTGTCGCGTGATCTGTCGCGTTTCGAGGATGTGCTTTATCTCGGCCGCGGCACCAGCTTCCCGCTGGCGCTGGAAGGCGCGCTGAAGCTCAAGGAAATCTCCTATATCCACGCCGAAGGTTATGCCGCCGGCGAGCTGAAGCATGGGCCTATCGCGCTGATCGACGAGAACATGCCGGTTATCGTCATTGCCCCGCACGACCGCTTCTTTGAAAAGACCGTTTCGAACATGCAGGAAGTGGCCGCGCGCGGCGGCCGTATCATCTTCATCACCGATGAAAAGGGGGCTGCCGCTTCCAAGCTGGAAACCATGGCGACGATCACGCTGCCCAATGTCGATGAACTGATCGCGCCGATGGTCTTCTCGCTGCCGATCCAGCTGCTCGCCTATCACACCGCCGTCTTCATGGGCACGGATGTGGACCAGCCGCGCAATCTGGCGAAATCGGTAACGGTGGAATGATAATCTGGCCGGACACTCTGGAGACGAAGCTGATATTTCTCGCGTTTGGACCAATTTTGTAATGCGACTTAAAGCGGACTTGTGCAGCTCACGAGTAAAGCGTTATTGACTGACGCAACTGATAATTCATATCGCCCTAGGCAGGCACATTGGACGGGACCAGAAAGTGCAACTAGAAGCATTGTCGATACCAGGTTTAAAAAAACTAACACCTATGCGGTTCGGTGACTCTCGTGGTTACTTCAGCGAGGTTTTCAAGCGTGAGTGGTTCTGTAAAAACGTTGCTAATGTTGAGTTCGTTCAAGACAACGAGTCATTATCCGCGCAGGCAGGAACGGTCCGTGGCCTCCATTTCCAGCTTGAGCCGTTTGCTCAAGGTAAGCTTGTACGATGTATCAGTGGGAAATTGATCGATGTCGCAGTAGATATAAGGGTGGGCTCACCGACGTTTGGCAAGTGGGCTGCAGTCGAACTCTCAGCTGACAACGGAGAGCAGTTGTGGGTTCCAGCCGGATTTGCTCATGGGTTCCTAACGCTCGTAGACAACACGATGATCTCTTACAAGGTCACAGCGCCATATAGCGCATCCCATGATCGCGGACTTAAATGGGATGACCCAGAGATAGGAATTAACTGGCCGTTTATGAATACCTACATTATTTCTGACAAGGACTCCAAGCAGCCGACACTCGCTGAACTTCCCGAGTACTTCATTTATCAAGATACTGGAATTTAACGATGCGCGTTCTTGTCACCGGCGGCGCCGGATTTATTGGTTCCGCACTTGTGCGTTATCTCGTGAGCGAGATCGGTGCGGATGTCCTAACAGTAGACAAGTTGACCTATGCTGGAAATCTCGCGTCTCTGAAGCCAATTGAAAACGCGCCCAACCATCGCTTTCTTCAAGCCGATATTTGCGACCGTGTCGCCATCAATGAAGCTTTTGCAACATACCAGCCGAATTACGTCATGCATCTCGCGGCCGAAAGCCACGTCGATCGATCGATAACCAGTTCAGCTGAATTCATCCAGACCAACATCAACGGCACCTTCACAATGTTAGAGGCAGCACGTCATTATTGGAGCGGTCTGTCAGATGATGCAAAGTCAAACTTCCGCATGCTGCACGTCTCTACAGACGAAGTTTATGGATCTCTAGGAGAAACTGGTCTTTTCGAAGAAGTCACACCATACGACCCGTCGTCTCCGTACTCCGCATCTAAAGCCGCAAGCGATCACCTCGCAACAGCTTGGCAGCGGACTTACGGACTACCTGTCGTAATTTCTAACTGCTCCAACAACTACGGCCCATTCCATTTCCCGGAAAAACTTATCCCGTTGATTATTCTCAACGCATTGGAGGGAAAACCACTTCCAGTTTACGGAAACGGCTCGAATATCCGCGACTGGCTTTACGTCGAGGATCATGCTCGCGCCCTGTGGCTCATTGCCCAAAAGGGAATTGCTGGGGAGAAATACAACGTCGGCGGCAGGAATGAACAGAAAAACATCGATGTTGTAACCTACATCTGTTCTATACTCGATGAGTTGCGCCCCCAGCCGAGGTCATACTGTGAGCTTGTCACCTATGTTACAGATCGACCTGGCCATGACGCGCGATATGCCATTGACGCAACCAAGCTAGAATCGGAACTCGGATGGCAGGCAAAGGAGAACTTCGCGACCGGCATTCGTAAAACAGTCCAATGGTATCTTGATAATGGCTGGTGGTGGCAACCGCTCCGCGATGGAGTGTATGCCGGTGAGCGTCTCGGTGTTCTGAAGAAAGGCTAAGCAAATGCGTATCGCAGTTACCGGAAAAAACGGTCAAGTCGTCAGCGCCCTCCTTGCGCTCGCTAACAGCGACCTTGAAATCATCGCGCTTGGTCGACCCGAGCTTGATCTTTTGTATCCCGAAACAGTCTTGAGGGCATTGCATGACGCGAAGGCGGACGCCATAGTGTCGGCGGCTGCGTTTACCGCTGTCGACAAAGCCGAGAGCGAATCTAACACCGCTTTCGCTATCAATAGAGACGGTGCCAGAGCAGTAGCACAAGCGGCAAGGGAGTTGGGTATACCCATCATCCATCTTTCGACGGATTACGTCTTCAACGGCGCAAAGGATGGAGCGTACAAGGAAAATGATGCGACTAGCCCCACCTCAGTATACGGTCGCTCAAAACTTGACGGTGAAACAGCAGTTTCCGAAACCAACCCAAATCACGTAGTCCTGCGTACAGCATGGCTATACTCGCAATACGGAAACAACTTCGTCAAAACGATGCTACGTCTTGCTGAAAGCAGGGACGCGATTAATGTGGTGGCAGACCAAACCGGATGTCCAACCTCGGCTAACGACATTGCCCACGCAATCGTTCTAATCGCGAAGAGACTCATTGAAGATTCTACACCGTCCTTGCGAGGGATCTTCCACCTTTGCGGATCAGGTGAAACGAACTGGGCAGCATTCGCTAAACAGATCTTCGCATTCTCTGTTTCCGAAGGCGGAAAGCCGATGACCGTCAACCAAATCACAACGGAGGAGTACCCCACTCCCGCCAAGCGTCCAGCAAATTCGCGGCTGGACTGCAGTAAACTAGAAGAAATCTACGGTATACAAATGCCAGAATGGCAACTGTCGACGCAGGCGGTTGTTTCCGCTCTTGCGCAGAGCAAAAAGGAAACACCATGAAGGGAATTATCCTTGCGGGTGGTAGCGGCACGCGTTTGCACCCAATGACACTGGCTGTCTCGAAGCAAATCTTGCCCGTCTACGACAAACCTATGATTTATTATCCGCTGACCACTCTGATGCTAGCTGGTATCCGCGAAATCCTAATTATTTCCACACCCCACGACATGCCTCTATTTCAGAACCTATTGAAAGACGGGTCACAATGGGGCCTTTCAATCGAGTACGCTGTCCAGAAAAGCCCTGATGGCCTCGCGCAGGCTTACATTATTGGCGCTGATTTCATTGATGGCTCGCCATCATGCCTGATATTAGGTGACAACATTTACTACGGTCACGGTCTACCAGAATTACTCGAAGCAGGTACCAAAATCCTGGATGGTGCTACTGTATTTGCATATCACGTGAACGACCCCGAACGGTACGGCGTAGTCGAGTTCGATAGCGATATGCGCGCACTTTCTATCGAAGAAAAGCCCGCAAACCCCAAATCGTACTGGGCTGTAACTGGTCTTTATTTCTACGATCGGGATGTCGTCGACATCGCGGCTAATCTCAAGCCGTCTGCGCGTGGTGAGTACGAGATCACCGACGTAAACCGTATTTATTTAGACCGAGACAAATTGAAGGTCTCTATCATGGGACGCGGTTATGCGTGGCTCGACACAGGGACCCCCGACAGCCTTTTGGAAGCCGGCGAATTTGTCCGAACACTAGAAAAGAGGCAAGGTTTCAAGATCGCCTGCCCCGAAGAGATTGCGTTCAATAGAGGATTTATCACCAATTTGGAGTTTTCATATCTTGCTAGCAACGCGGGAAAAGGAGACTACGGTACATATCTTAGGCTTTTGGCCGAAAACATCTAACGGCTGGAATGTTTGTGGCCGTAATGTTTTGTAGAAATAAAAGTTAGGATATCCTGTGGGAGTTTCTACGTGACTGATCTCACGCTTTCAGACGTAACCATTGTGTCTGTCTGTTACCGAAGCGATGCAATAGTAAACGGCATGATTAGTTCTATTCCCGAACCCACGCCAATAATTCTCGTCAATAACGGTCAATCCAATAAGTTCGATAATTTACCCAAGCGCTCGAACATACAAATTGTCGAACTGACTGAAAACGAAGGCTTTGGCCGAGGATGCAACGCCGGCGCGGACGTGTGCACTACACCATGGATATTATTTCTGAATCCTGATGCAGAGTTGACTGCTGGGGCAATCGAAGCCTTGTTAAGCGCAGCAGAGAGGTACACCGACGCGTCGGCGTTTAATCCACGGATAGCTAACAGCGATCACAGCGAGTACTTCAAGCACCGCTCTTGGCTTCTACCACGTAGAAAACATATGAAAAGGGGCTGGCCCGCAAATGATATCGCTGTCCCCGTGCTAAGTGGATCAGCATTCTTTGTTTCAGCGAAATTGTTCCGTCAGATTGGCGGCTTCGATCCCGAAATTTTTCTCTATCACGAGGACGATGATCTATCGCTGCGACTTTCACAACTCGGCAGTCTCATGTTTGTGCGTGAGGCGCTCGTCATCCATTCGAGTGGTCATTCCTCTGGAAGATCACCAGACGTTGCTCGCCTAAAGGCTTACCACATGGCTAGGTCTAGGATATACACCGGAATCAAGCATCGAAGGCCCGTGGCAAGGTTGTCAACTCTGCTACAAGCTGTCCTACTTATATTATCTCCTTATAATATATTTTCACCTCGCAGAAGGGCAAAGGGAGTTGGTTTTCTGGGGGGAACTGTGAGTGAGATTCTTTTTAATAGACCCAGAACTCGAGATCAACACAATAAAGTCAAACATTAAGGCCTCAAACAAAAATACTACTTAATCACCTTCCAACGTTTTAAGGATATACTTTAAAGTGCGGTCGCTGTCAGTTCGAACTTTCTTTAGGTTGGGAACGTTTCCAAACCAAGCCAATCGGAACAATACCCTCCTAACGATAGATGCGAACCCTGATTTTGAACTAAAGTTCGTTAGGAATTGCATAGTTTCGTAAAGTTGTTTAATTTGATCCACTGCTTGCCTTTTTTTCTCGTCGGAATCAGATAGCATGCGTCGCAAGTCCACTATCACCTCTTGCGAACATCTATTTGAAGAGACGAGTTCGTCGCGCTCAAACAGCAAGTTCCTTAAAGAATGCGAACCGCACCGAGCAGAGTATTGCGAATAGAGATACTGCTCCTGTCCAAGCATCAGTGACGCGACATCGTCTACCGATGAGATTTTATTAATTTCAACCCCATTATGGTTTTTAGGTACTAGGTTAGCCCGGTCTGATGGCACAAATAGTAGACCGCACTCCGATCCAATACCAAAGGGATTGTCCGTTGGTTGGTAAAATGAGTTTGGATTGAATGCATCAGAGCGAACTCCAAAAACTTCGTAACGTTCGAGTGTCCAAAAGCTAAGAAGCTTTTGTGCGAAGTCGATTGTATTCACTTCACAAAAGACTATCGGACGACAGTTACGTAAGGTGCTTATTGAACCAAGCAAAACAGAGACCTCAGCACCTTCTACGTCGATTTTTATCAGCGACACATTCGGTATTGAGAGGTCATCGATGGTTATCGTCGTCACAGCAGAACCTGAAAGATCATTCCTCGCGGTCAAAAAACTGCCGCCTCTGTTACGCTCATCTACTGCGATCGCAACCGCCTCGCCGGGTACGTCACTTACAGCACCTAGGACTACATTAATATTTTGATGCGAAGCTAATTCCGCATTGCGTTTGAGTATCTTGTGGTTATCCTCAGACGCCTCAAACGCATATACTTTACCAATATCCCCGACTGCGTCAGAGAAAGCTCGAGCATGCGTACCGAAGCAGGCGCCAATATCAAGAACAACGTCACCCTTACTTACTAGTTTACACAAAAAACTAAGCTCGGTTTCAGCCCACTCACCTGTCCGCCTTAACGTGTCCCCAATAAGATCACCGACACCAGGAACCAAGAATTGCCCATATCTTGTTTTAATTTCTTCCATTGCTCTCTACCCTTGGCGATACCGATTAGGACTTCATAACCCAAATACCAACCCGCACATCATTCTTGCGAGAGTTTCCATCGAGACCGAGCCCAGTCTCGAAATTTTTCACCGAAGGGTTCTGGAAACGCCGCTTTTAGGGATTTATCCGACCGATATTGTTCGCGAAGACCCTTGGGAATTTTCTCCCCGCTACCGAACCGTTCATATGCCCAGTAACGATGAGGAATTTGGTGTTCCGTGTTAGCTTTAACCCTTTGGTTATACCACCACCAAATTTCGTATACGAGTACATTGTCGCCTGCGTATCTTTTGGTCATCTCATCCCCAACGGGACCTAACTTCGTAAAGTGGTAAAACTTCAAAGGTCTGTCGTTGACAAAGATTTCGCCAGTTTCTTTCGAGACTATTTCTCTCTGGCTGAGATTCCAACTGGCGACATTGCAACCTGCATCGCGAATAATTTTCACGTTATCAAAGAAACACGGAATGAGGTTGCACCACTTTTGATCGACAAATATCCCTACATCAAGACGGTCATGGCAATAATCCTGCAGCCTATCATCCCACCACTCAGCGAATCGCCTTGCCTCGAGGTCATTTCGCACAGCAAGGAAACCTAGATTGTATGTCCCGTATTGGAGAGAACTAACCTCATTGTCTAGGATTGCACCAACCGCGCTGCGAGGTTCAGGATCAACCTGATGTGGTGTCAGCGCTATAGACGCATTATCTAGAACGCTGCTTATCTCTTCTAAACTCGAAAAAATTGCGATGTCCGGATCAAAATACAGTACTTTACTTACATTAGGTTGATCCAGAATGTATCTTAATGCCTTACCTTTGACTGCCGTGCAGGCTTCTACGATATCCATTCCAAACAACCAGCTGCTACTGTCTTCGGGAAATAAGTCCTCCAACAAGAGAGCGCGATCGAAGACTTCTTCAACTAGATCGAATTGAAAGCCCTTGGGCTCTAGATCCGTTATCACCGCCCACAAAACCCAATCTGAATGGAATTTCTTCAGGGTTTCCGCCAGAACTCGTGCTCTGTTGAGATAGCTGTATGTGAAGCTTGTATAGACATGAACGCTCATTATGCGACCTGCGAAGTTAGAAAAGGTATGGTCATCTTACTATAAGACACGACGGCGACCTCGTTCGACCGTCGGCTTCTAACTTCTTGGACCAATTTCTCATATTCATTGTTGGCGAAAAAATCGAACACTTGTTCTTCGGCATCGAAGACCACACCACGCCGTGTCTCCCCGATCAACCTCGCTGTGTTCCCCGTTGATTTATTGGTTAGAACGTATGCCCCGGCCGCTAGCGCCTCGTGCGCGGTGAACGAAAAAGTCTCCGGTGTCGCAGACGAATGAATCACCAAATCTATCTCAGCTTTGATCAAAGCTTTGATCATCGCATCTTTCTCATCTCCGTCTGCCGTGACGGCGACGGTAGTCAGCCCGTCTTGGGGTTCGGCTGAACCAAAGTAAAAAAACTCAAGATTTTGGTCATGAGAAAAGCGCCGCACAAGGTCGAGATAATTCGGCCAACCTTTGTGAGGAGTACGAGTACCGCAGTATGCCACGCGAACTGGACCGCTTCGAATGGTGATTGGGACAACTCTTTGAGACCATTCGATCATGAGATGTCCTTGAATTTTCAAAGATCTATAGTCATATTCGTGTTTTCTCTCGACTAACTCAGCGACAAATTGCGACGGCGCAATCACTGTCAAATGACACTCTTTAAACAATCGCCTAATCCTAGAAAGATGATCAGGGCGATTATTTCCATAACTACAAATTCCGCACGATGCTGACGTTTCAATGGGCGCTCCGCAGAAACTAACGTTATTGCGGAGAAGATGTGGACTCGGACAGAGTGAATAAAAATCGTGAAGCCACATCCAGGCCTTCGCTCCGCTTGCCTTGATTATCCTCCCGATCGAATCTGGTTCATGTCCCATAAGGTGATGAATCACCACCGAAATTGACGTTGTTTTGCTGAGTCTATCCGTAACAGATACAAGGTCATCGAAATTTACTACGCCAATGCTTTTGCCATTAAGCGACAGCCTCAAATTAGGGAGCGAAGACGTCTCGGGCAGCATAAGAGTAGCGCTTGGTTTAAGTGGATGGGCATGCAAATAAACGAAGCCTTGTTCTCTAGCCGCCTTCTCTTCCATCCCAACGCAAAGCTGCGTCCCTCCAGCGGTTGTGATGTAATGATCGTGCGAGAATGAAATCACAATGCCGGTAGGGGAAACATTATTTTGTAGAGTTGCCGTCAAAAGCTCTACATCAAACACTGTATGCGGAGCGAGGGGAATATCCGCGAATGAAATAGCGCTCGGAGCCTGCTGGGGCAGCAATTGCGATAATATTTGGGCCTTGTATCCAGCAGGATGCCCGCTAGATTCAGATCCAGACTGGGGGGGCAGTTCCCCTGCGAGTTGAGACAGTTGCGCACTACGAATTTCTTTTAAAATCCTTTTGTACTTCTGTCTCAACTTAAAGTAGATCGAAAATGGAAACTTTCCAGATTTTTTCGCCAGTATCTTTGCGCTGACTAGAACGAGATTTAGCCGTGCGATGTCAGATTGCAAGAGCGCAACATCCGCTTGCAGGTCAGCGACCTTTTTTTTCAGTTTTAGGAACGTAGCGTTCTCCCGATCACGTTCCTCAAGCGGACTTCCGAATTCCCTGGCGTTAGCCCCGCTTTTTGGCACATCGGCGCGCATACCTCCCTCACCCTGACTGGTAGGATCTGCCAACGGCTTCATATTCATGTACCTCACATAGGAAATTTTACGGGTTGGAAGGCCTGTATCCCTGCTGGCCGCGGGAGACAGCTGTATCTATACCTCTATGGCACCTAGATATGTGCCGATCAAGCCACAGCAGGCTTCCATCGCGATAACGCAGGTTGGTAGCTTCTCAACGAATTCAATCAATGTGTGTCGCCGCATCGTCCGGCGGACAACGACAGCGCCGCGGTCATCTACCCCAACAACGCTGCAGTTGTTCTTCCCGATGTCGATGCCCAAGATAGAAATCTGCATGGCTCTGCTCCTTTCCCTTCAAGAAAAGGACATCATACTCGATGTCCTCGCAAGGGCGGGCCATCCCATAACCAACACATATTGAATATACGTACCTTTTTTTACGATGCAATCGTCGTTCGGAATCACGCTAGAGGTAAAAGCTCTTAAACACACTCGCCGCAGACGCCATTGCTTCCCTCCAATTCTCGACGCGTCTCATCTCAACTGACTTCCAACCCGTATACCTGGATTGCGACGCCAGCTTTCCGATCGTGGAGTGGTCCGCCCCGGATATCCCCACCACATTTAAATGCGGTTCACTAATATGAAAATGAGCACCTGTAGAGAGAGCCTTTGCTACTACGGCCAAATCCTCACCGTTCATGAAAATAGTGCCGGTATCAATCTGGAGCGATAACCCTTCCTGGTTTACGTCCGAAACGAATCTGATTGCGTCATCTGTTGTGGTAATAAACTTGCAATTATAAGCAGCGGGATTGGCTTCGAAGCAAAGCTTAATCCCTTTCTCATTATAGAGCGAACCTACTTGTCTGAAGAAATTAACGGCCAACTCCCAAGCTTCTTCACTCGACAGCGTTCCGGGATCGCGAACGGTCGGAGCTCCGAAAACAACGGCGTTCGTGCCGAGAATTGCTGCTATCGTGGCTATTTTTCTAAGTCGATGAAAGAGCAGGTCTCGCGCCTCATCGGTCCGAAAAAGGTGCGCGTCATCGAGCCCAAACAACACCCCTTGAAGAGCAGAGACCGACAGACCTCGCCTCAAAAGCTTTTCACGATAAGATGCCACAATATCTTTATCAAATGAATCAATCGGCCCGAACACTTTTGCCGGAGCAATTTCTACGCCAGAAAAACCTAGCGTCACTGCGATTGACAAAGCCTCTTCGTCCATCTCTGCCGGCCACGCGATGTTAGAAATAGACGCAGACTTCATTTCCATGCTACTTCGTTCCGGCTTGTTTCACAAAAAATTCAAGCTGCTTGTATGCCTCAGATGCATCCATTATGTACTGCCCTTTACCACCAAAGACTGCCGCATTGCGTGTGCAAATATTATACCTCGCAGCTGGCAACTCAGGAGACGCAGTTTTAACGTGAGAGAACAAGCCCTGAATGATGTCAGCAGTTTCAATCGGAGCAGGAAATAAATTAGCTATTTCGAGCCCCGCTTTCCACGCAATTCTGATGTCGCTAGACAGCCGATAGGTCGGATACCATTGTAGAGCTGTAGCGGGATTGATCTTTTCGGTTTCGTTTCCGCTCATAAGATCAAATATAATATTCTTTTTTAGACCAACTCCGTAAAGCCCAGGCAATCTGACCACGAGCGTTTTCTCGAAAGTTTCTTTTACGAAGTTCTCGACCAATAGGCGATGGCGACCGTAAGGTTGAAGCAAATCCGGTGAAACAACGTAGTCTTCATTAACACCAGCGTCGCTTTGCGGATAAACGTCGATCGTTGAGATAAGCGTAAAGCGCTTGGCTTTAACCGTCGCCAAAACGTCTAAGAGAGTTTGAATGGAACCCAAATCCTTTTCCGGCTCTTTATTAGCCTTCCATTTCACCGCAGATATTCCAGCACAGACAACCTCGTCATATTCTTCACCCACCATCTCACGGAAATTTCGAGAGTTGAAGAGATGGGTGAAGTGGTCACTCGCGTTCAGAGTTGCTCCAACGAACCCAGTATGGCCGACTAACGCCTTCGACATGTAATCTCCAACTTTTTTTAAAATTTAGGACTATTTCGAGAGCCCGAAAAAATCAACTCAACTAAGAGGAAGTTCAAAGAGAAGGAGAATATTGAGGCAACAAACAGTTGGCCGTAAATATGAGTATCTCCAAATCCCAAGACTCTAGATGACACATAGATCGACGATATTCTGCCAAGCGCCGAAAATATTGTCGATACCAAAGTATAAGCCAATCTTGACAAAGATATAGATGATTCTGACCGCCCATACGTCCAATACTCATGCACGAAATACATGAGTACTGCTACCGAAACCAGCGAGACTGACGACGACAGCAGGAGATTCAACCCGACTATTTTGGTCAAACAGAATGCAAAGGTAACATCCAAGAATAAACCGAATAGGCTCGATAAGAAAAAACGGAAAAACCTAGTATTAGATACTACCCGCCTAAATTGCGATTTCATTGAACTCATCCTATTTTAGAACTTCAATGAGATCGTAAATATTGTCAATTTTGCTTCCCAGCACTGAGTAAAACCCTGGAATCTCATCATGTTCCCGCAACAAGATTGGCCGTCCGTCGTCTGCCTCATTTTTTTGAAGTACAGTTTTTACATCATACAGCGATTTCACCCACCTCGCACCTTCGATGCTGGGTAAGTACCGTCGAGCATCGTTGATCATGTGACGCCACCTACTGCCGCTGGGAATTCTTTCGGTAGGCGTTGCAACCCCCTCTACGGAGGCATCATCAACCCAAGTGGAATGTGGGGTGTAGCGGACATGTGTAAGGGAATAGAGACTTGCTGCAGGATAAGGCATACAAGAAAAATAAGCGCCGTCCATTACTGTGACACCCAATCCCTTCAAGCTTTCAGGCGGTTCTACGAGAGCGATTTCAACCAGCTCATGTTTTAGCGGTATACCCGCCAACCCACTTTGTCGTAATATGGTATTTATACTCGAATACGCGACATTATAAACGAATTGGCTTTCTACTTCCCCGCCTGAACCTAGCTTCACAGAGACGACGCCATCAACTTTCCGGGTTACAGCGGTCACCTGAGACATCAAAGAAATTTCTATAGGTAGCGACTCCATTCTGGACAGCATAATAGTGCGCAATTTTTTGTAGTTGAATGCAAACTCGTCGCACAAAAATACGTCCGAGATCAAATCGCCCGAGAAGAGTGCTTTTTGAGATGGCTCTGCGACCGATATTGGCGCTTTCATCGCTTCAAACATCCCGTAGAAACGCTGAGGGTCTACCTTAGTTCGGAATTTCGCGATCGCGTACAACATCTTAAAGTCACGTACGACGGCATCATTAAAATCATCAACAAACCGGTGAAAATTGTTCCAAGATCGCAGCGCCGTGCTATAACTTCTTGGGTAGTGGAACCCCGTGTGAATTCGCGCTTGATTGACTGCTGAGGCACGCTCCATTATTGCCCCGTCGCACTCGCATATCAGAACTTTCTTGCCCTTCTTCGCCCAATGCTCCGCGATCGCGCAACCATAGAAGCCTGCACCAATAATGACTACATCGTACGTTTTCGAAGTTGGGCGGTCTGTAATGTCCATCAAGGGTTAAACCGACCCAACAATGTATCCACAATTATCTTCAGCAAACCAACTTTACCTCGAAAGTGTAATTTTGTTGGTGTTGGACCTGTTTCCGGATACGTTCGCGTAGTAGGTATTTCGCGAGACACTAAACCCAGTTGCGAAGCGCGCACGGTGAGATAAGCTAACAACTCATAAGTTTGAAAGATTGTTCTAAACGGCAGTACCTTCGGATGAAGCAAGTACTTTCTGCTGTACGCACGAAAGCCTTGCGTTGTATCCGTATAGCGCTTTCTCGCAGCGAGGCTTAACAAGGGCGCATGTACAAACTTTATCGCGTAGTGACGTGACTTGGGTGTATTTATTGCTTTGCCACCCGGTACGAACCGTGATGCTTGCGCGTAATCCACGCCCTGATCCAAGGCCTCTATGAAGAGTGGGATGGACGAAACGGAGTCCTTATTATTACCATCTATGGTGATGATCCCTTCGTATCCCTCTCTGACTCCATAGAAGTACCCCATGCGCAATTGTGCAGAAAGCTTCCCGCTATCTCGCTTGACAAGCAAAGCTCTTACATCACATCCGCAAAGGAAATCGAGGTCCAACGAACCGTCTGACGTACCACCATCAGCGATTATGATATCGGCGATCGACGAAATTCCAGTGGAGCTCATCTCTTTCAACTGAGTTATAATCCGATTTCCCTCATTGAGAACAGGGATAACGACGCAGTATCGAGTTCTTCTTTCACGAAATTCGTTCGTTGTATGTAAAGGAACGGAAGGTGGTAACGCTGAAGGCATATTGTATTCCATGATCGAACTCTCCAAACCAAGCGCTGAAGACCTAATGATTGTGCTGAGCGTTCAACAAATCGACGTTTGAGAAAAGCTCGCTTGCTGTGATCTCGTTAATGAGTTGGTGTTTTTGGGGAGGTCGATACAAATCAAGGAGCGTCGACAGTCCCAGACAAACCGCAGCAGATGAACTGGACTGGAGGAACATTAAAACTGCAATGAGTATGGTGCTACTGCTCCAACCTTCGGCGACTTCGGTTTTTAATAAAAGGATCATCGCGACGTATGTGATCACGACAAAGGCTCCAACTGCAAATGCGGCACATACGGAGCTTATGATACGTAGTATTCTCGCAGCTGAAGTTCCCAAAAGTTGTACCGCAAGATCTATCCTGCGAAACATGAGCCTCAAACCTGTCCGTGTGAACGGAATGTCGACAACAATCACACGTTGGCGAGCAATCATTTTATTTGCGACAAACCTAAAAATTCTCAGCTGATGGGGCTGTCCAAGCAATTCACTAAGGATTTGTCTCTTCAAGCCAATCGTGCGGCAAAAGCGAGTATCGACGGAAAGCCCCGTAAGAAAACTCACAAGTTTAGAACTTACTCTTTCAATCAAGCCTACTACACGTCGACGAAGTCGGACCAAATCTGCGTTGTTCTCAAGAGCGCTAAATAGCTCTACAAAATTCAAATATGGCAGCTCATCCAAGGGAACGAGTAATATCTCATCTCCGATACATTCAGAGTACCCATGTAACGACATAGCATCAAAATCAGCGCCATCCTCAATTTGCAGAAACCTAACTTGGGGTGCGATTCTGGCGAGGTCTTCCACGAGGCCCACAGCAATATCCGAACGGTCCGAACCGACGAGTAAGATCTCGTAAAACGAATAGCGAGACTTTAGAAATCTCGCCACGCGGGAAAGCTCTTCTTTTCCGCCCGAAAAACCATCGGACGCGACCACAATAACCGACGCAAGCACGGAAGAGTTGAGATTCTGAGCCATGTTTACGGACCTTACAATTCAAAGATATTTTATCGCATCTAGTTCACACGAAACGCGAGCACTCAACCCAAAATTACTTCTCTACTAGAGATCGACTCCCTGCCCTACTACTCGATATCAAACAGGCCAGTCCAACGCAAACCGAAACCGGAACCAAGAACACATATCGAAAATCACACGCGATGCCGACAAAGAAGTAGCTTCCCAGATAGGCGAGTGATGTGATTTGCAGGCCAAATACCGCCACGTGGCCAGGTTCGGGGAACCGACGCAGTAGGATATAAAGCGCTATGCTGAACGATGCTAGTGCCCATGCCAACCCACTAAAAAGCGGAGTATGAAATAGCGCTCGCGCGTACCTGTAGAGACTTTGATCGCTTGCACGTTGTCCTTCAGTTAGCCCTAATTCTGCGATCAGTTTCGCGGGCCCAGAAACTCCTACATGAATAGGCAAACATTGAAAAATATCACGAGGAAAAATTTGCCATCGGAACACATTCACCCGATGCGCTACATAATTCGCAGGATGTGCGATTATCATTGAGCTCCAAATTTTTTGCACCTCGGTTGACGACAGATCTATCCAAGCGTCAGGTGCAATTTCACTAGTGACCGGATCTACCCGAGCCGCAGTATAAATTTTAGCGGCATAAGACTCCACAGCTTGCCGCCCTTCGAGTGATAAATGACTATCCTCTGGAATGGGAGTACCGTGAACGATCATTCCTAAGATGTCGTATGAGCGAAGGATACGCAGACCCATCTCAGTAGTATCTGGCAGCCCGCCGCTTGACGTCTTCCGTATTAGGTAAGTGGTGCTCACTGCGGTCGACAATGCGATCAGTATGCATGTCACGCTTATGAGCACCCGTTGAAACGATGTCGTTGATTTCGGCATCACGAAGGATGCTGTCGCTGCGACTCCAACAGCAACAATCAATCCCTGTTGCCGAACAAGAACAGCGAATCCTGACAGGACTGCCGCAGCGACCAAGAAAACCATTCCCTTCATTGAAGGCTGTATCTTGCTGGAAAAGGTCAGCAACGAAAATGACAAAGCCACGATATTGGCAAATAGCACATCTTTCCAAACGGTTCCCTGATATACGACCATCATTGGGTTTAGCAGCAGCAGTCCAAAAACTACGCATAGCAATCGACTGCGCGCGTCAGAGGCAATCCCGCGCTTCACAACAATAAGTAGGGCTACAATAAAAAGGCCTGACGCAAAAACCACGTACAAGACCGTTCCGCTCAGCGCACGATCAAATAGACCGAGAAGCGCGGACATTATGGGAGGGTGCATGCTACGATAGTCGCCAGTCCGCCCTTCCCAAAGCTGAACTACAGAGTCGTAAGATAACTGGCCGGGAGCGTTCACCGCTAATACGATAAGCCAATACGCCAAGATAACAATGGTAACCAAGGGTGTAAGGCTCGTGGCCGCCCGAAGAGTTTTATTCATAGTTGTTCTCACGAGGCTGACGACACGCTATTTCTCAAATTACTCAAAAGGTGGCTCGCGCGCCGCTGAAATGAGGCCTTAGTTGTTTGGAGTTTCCGTCTCTTAGGATACCACTCAGATGTGAGCAAGTGGGTAGACAGGCTAACTTAAACCGGCGTGTCGTCTTTCGCTTCTTGCGATGAAAATCGCAGAGTAAATTAAACTCGTTTACCCATCCCAGAATCGATCATACTGAAGTCCGAAAAGTCAGTGAACTTAGTTACCCATGAGATCTGCTGTACAGAATTCCCGTAAATTGCTCACCGCAAAATCTTGCGATAATAGTTCGCATAGTATTCGGCCAATACTTCCATGTCGTATTTTTCCCCAAGCAATGCTGCATTATTAGATAGAGCAAATCGGACATCGTCGTTCAAAACGATTTCCATCGCCCTTACAATGGAGGAAACGAATTGATTGTCATCACTTGTATTGTCAACGAGAAGGCCGGCGTTTACACCATCCTCGCAACACATATTCTTGATCTCGCCTATATCTGTCGCAACGCACGGGACCCCTACTTGCAGAGCCTGAATTAGGCAAAGTGGAAAAGACTCACCTGGAAACCTCGTGGGGATTAGCGCCACATCACTCATGCGGTAAAGACTGTGAATCTCACTTACAAAACCCAACATATGAATTGTCGGATCAATCGCCCCTATTTCCTTTGCTTGATCCGCGCTGGGTCCATCACCCGCCATCAAGAGAGCCAAATCTCGATCAGGATATTTCTCACGCAAAATGAGATACGCTTTGACCGCTTCAACCCATCCCTTTCCTGCGACACCTCTCGCAACAAAACAAAACACCACCGCGGTTTTGCTAATGCTTAGATCTTCGCGAGTAGATTTAAAAAGCACTTGGTCTACAGGCATTGCATTCCGAACTTTGACAAACTCTGAAGTTCCAGGTGGGATTCGCTGAAACGGAATCAGATTCCTTTCGGCAAGATAAGCAAAAACGTCAATCCGTTTTGACCAACGCGCTACTTTTCGAGCAGGTATCTCCATAGCTTCATATGACCCATGAAGCGTCGACATATATGGCAGTGAAAAATTACTCCCGTCGAGTAAGAAAGCATCAACGGTGGCAATATGAGAGTGAATAACTGACACGCCAGCCTTTCTGACGAAACTATCAACGCCAATGTCCCTCACATAGTTTGCCGAGTAGACTGGGATCGCCGGATCCAACATCCTTCTAACCGCCTGCTTATCGTCGGTATCGTGCATTTGCAGTATAGACACTGTTGTGCCCTTAGAGCGGAGCGCATTTGCGAGATGGATTGGGAATATCTCTCCCCCACCATACGAGAAGCCGAGTATTCCAATTAAGACATGGATATCTTCACGTTTAACTTGTTTGAGCTCCTTCGAATTAACTAAGTCCGAAAAACTTATGCCAGAGACAGAAGAATGCCTGAATATCTCGGAGCAAGACTCAATAAATCGCTCGAGTGCCCTATCTGGAATCTCCCATTTCCGCTTTAAATGCGTCATTAGACGATTATATTCTCTGTAGTATTTCGCTGTACTCTGCGCCTTGTGACCAGACGTATTGTTCCCGTGAATGCGGAAATAGCTAACCGCACTCGGTTCATACACGATCTGACCGCCCATGGCGATTATCGAGTATAGGTACCAATCGCCCATGCTTGTATATTGAGACGCCTCGTCCCATACTTCGTCAGGGATATAAAAGTTGCGCCAGAGACTTCCGCCAACATTCGGAATAATATTTTTTATTGCAAACGATCCAGAAAACCAGTCCGAAGCGGGGCGCGCTATCTTAGCCCCCCAAACACCTGCCTCGCAGTCTTCACGATAATTGTCCAGTCCAGGAACAAAACTCCCGGCTTCATCTGCGTACTGTATTTTTCCAAATGCCAGCATTACGCTGGCGTCGCGAAAAGACGATATGCAACGCTCCACAAATGTGGGCTCGCAAAAGTCATCACTTTCACATATCCAAATAATATCGCCAGTCGCCTTTCTGTGCCCATTCTTCCACTGGCGGAATACGTTCCCGCTGTTTTCGTCGTTGAAATAAGCCTTTATTCGCCCTGGAAAACGGTCAACATAGCTCTCTATTACCTCCCGACTTGCGTCGTTTGAATTGTCATCAAGGATAATGATATCAATTAGTGGATAGGTCTGCTCGATAATACTGTCGAGCCTTTTCCTAAGAAATTTTGCATGGTTGTAATTTGGGACAACGGCGGTCACTGTTAGGCCGCCCCTTCGCATATCTGATCTCGCCGTAGCCAGCTCCTCATTTTTTGCGAGCGTCCGAGAGAATGAAACACAGAACTGGTCCACCCGACGTGCGAGTAGCATGGGATCTCTTTTTTCTGCTGACTTAAGAAACCGTGCCCGCCGACGCGCGCTAAACATTCTAAAACTCGCGAGCCAGTACAACAGCCTCGCTTGCATCAACCGCTTCAGCAACTTTGTAAACGATGCGTGAGTAACCCAGTTCCCACGTTGCAAATCTTCAACCGCCCCGGAAATATGATCAAGGTCATCCAGAATCCTGTCTCTGAAAATCGCGCCGTTTTCGTCCGCAGGCTTTTTACTAACAATCTCCGACGTAGCGTTTTCTGAGCTCGGTTCAGCAGGATTGTTCATGTGCGCCTCAAATGTTTGTGTTGCATTGCGGATAGCTCATTAGATCCCGAGTGTCGAGATTTCCGTTTTTGAACGCTCAAAATTTGGTGTTTGGAGTCAAAAAACATCTCACAAGCCTGCGATACGCGAGCGATAGGTTGCATTTGCTCACGAGACCGACCTGAAGGTAATGTTGACAGAAAGATAGAGGCGGACTATTGGCAATCCGCATGTCGTCCATAGGTCGGAGTGGAAGCTCCGTTCGCAGGCTCTCCTATGCATAGAGAGAAAGAAACACGAATTACCCGTTTCTCGCGTTGCTGCGGAAGTGACCCCTATGGTCATGCCACTATATAGGCGGGAAAAGTGAAGTGACAATGTAATTCAAAATGTCTCGTCACCGAGTTAGCAGAAGAGTTTACGTCGTCGTATAATAGTAAAGTGGACTTTTCCGCGATGTTAAACCTCAAGATGACTAGGATTATTCCGTGATCGGATCTTTTTTGTCGGCAACCGACAAGCAGCTGCTAACGCGTCTTTTCAAAGAGAACTTCAAAAAACACGTTGGCTGGTATTCTGCGGCGATTGCGGCGATGCTTGTCGTCGCAGGCACGACATCTCTCAGCGCGTGGATCATGCGTGATATCGTAAACAGTGTTTATCTGAAGCAGGGTTTCGACGTTGTCCTTGAGATTGCGGTTGCGGTTGCGGTCATTTTCATCGTTAAAGGCTTCGCCACCTTCGTACAGAGCTACTACCTCAGCAAAGCGGGCAACAGCATTGTTGCCGAGCAACAGCGAAAAATCTATGATCGGTTATTGAAGCAGGGAGTCTCCTTTTTTCAGAACCTGCCGTCGTCCGAGTTGCTCGTGCGCGTCACCTATAATGCGCAAGCAGCCCGAAGCGTTATAGACACGATCGTGACATCTTTCGTCCGCGACCTGTTTTCTCTTATTGGCCTGATTATCGTGATGTTCGCCCAGAATTTTCTTCTGAGCGCGATTTCCATGATCATTGGTCCAATTGCGATTTTCAGCGTTCGTCTTGTTCTGCGTCGTGTTCGCAAAATCATGGAGGCGGAACTCGCTTCACTCGGCGAAATCGTCAACGTCGTACAGGAAACCAGCATCGGCGTGCGTGTAATCAAGGCCTTTTCGTTGGAAAAGCTGATGCGCCAGCGCATGAACAAAGCGGTTTCCGATGTTGAGCATCGGGCCAACGGAATAGCCAAACTTGAAGCAGCGACGAGCCCAATCATGGAGACGCTGTCTGGCCTTGCTATCGCCGTGGTAATTGCCGTCTCTGGCTACACTGTGCTGGAAAAAGGTGGCTCCCCCGGAGATCTGATGGCATTCATCACGGCACTTCTTCTTGCCTACGAACCCGCAAAGCGGCTTGCTCGCATGCGCGTACAAATCGAAGGCGGAATGATCGGCGTTCGAATGATGTTCGAAGTGCTGGACGCCCCTCTCACGTTGACCGAAAAGCAAGACGCGTTAGCGCTTCCCAAAGCAAGCGGCAATGTGGAACTCAAGAACGTCAGCTTCGAGTATGTTGCTAACCAGCCTGTTCTGAAGGACGTCAGCGTTCTCTTCGAGGGTGGCAAGATGACTGCGCTGGTCGGACCTTCCGGCAGCGGCAAGTCGACGATCATCAACCTCATGATGCGTCTTTATGATCCGCAAAGCGGTTCCGTCGAAATCAACGGCATGGATTTGCGCGATGTGTCCTTCGCCAGCCTGCGCGAGCATGTTTCATACGTCGGCCAGGAAACCTTCCTTTTCTCTGGAACGGTGAAGCACAATATTTCCGTCGGTCGCGACAACGCTACCGATGAGGAAATCATCGCTGCGGCCAAGGCGGCAAACGCACATGATTTCATCATGAGCATGCCCGATGGTTATGACAGCAAGCTTGGCGAAAACGGCTCCGGTTTGTCTGGCGGCCAAAGGCAGCGTGTTGCAATCGCCCGCGCGATGCTGAGAGACGCAGACATATTGATCCTAGACGAAGCAACAAGCGCGCTCGATTCGGAATCCGAAGCGCTAGTCCGGGACGCGCTTGAGCGCTTGACGCTCAACAAGACATCCATCGTCATTGCTCACCGGCTCTCTACAATCAACCGGGCAGACAAGATTGTCGTTATGGATAATGGTCAGGTTGTGGAGCAGGGAAGCCGTCGCGAGTTGCTCGCCACGGATGGTCTCTACAAGCGCCTGCACAGCATCCAGTTCGATGCGGATGTAGCCTAAGTCAAACAATTATCGGGCGGTATTGCCGCCCGATCCTTATCAAGCTTTCGTATTCATTTTATTCGGCAGGTTCATGCCGATTACCAGGCGATTTCCATATCGCTCGCTGCCCTGACCAGAAGCGGCAGAATTTCCGCCACGCGTTCATCGGTCAACCGGGTCAGCGGTGCGGCGACGCTCATGGTGCCGACGACGTCTTTCCCCTGACGGATGGCAACCGCGATTGCCCCCACCCCCTCCTCGGCCTCGCCAACCGCGCGGCCGTAACCAAGTCGGGAGACGGCATCCAGTTCCTTGTTCAGTGCCTCGATGGTGTTGATGGCTTTGGCGGCCTGCTGGCCGGGTTGGCCCAATCCCGCGTCGAGCGCGATCCTGAGCGCCCGCTCCCTGTCGAGGCCTGCAAGCCATATTTTGCCGTTCGCCGTGGCATAGGGAACGATACCGGCGCTCATATCGGGCTCGAACACCAGGCCTGAGCGGCGCCCTCTGGCGGAGCCGATCCAGACAAGCGAATTGTTCTGCACAGCCGTCAAACGAACGAGTTCGCGCGTGCGTTCGGCAAGTGCATTCAGGATCGGCTGTCGCAGATCTGAGACTTGGAGCCGCGCCAATTGTTTCTGACCCACCAGCGCCATGCGCATGGTCAGCGCGTAGCAATCGCTTTCCGGGCTCTGCCACGCCCATCCGCTTTCGATAAGCGACGTCAGGATACGGTGGCAGGCACTTTTTGGAATATCAAGCTGGTGCGCGACATCGGAAAGCTTCAGCGGCTCCTCGGCCAGGGCGAGAAGCTCCAGCATGGCGATCGTCCGCTCGACGCCGCCGCTTGGTACGTTGATCGTCCTGTCCATCTCATTCTCCGGTCGCAGGGGCACGGCCACTATCCGGAGAAAATCCGGGGCGATGCGCAAATGGGTTGTTACGGCGGCTCTTGCTTCTACCGAAAGACAAGAGACGCCGCCGGTTCAGGCATGGCGCTGCAGAATGCCGCGCGAAAGGAATATCTCGGTGATTTCCTCGGACTTTTCGATAAATTCCGGCTCACGCCGTGCCGCCAGTCCGCGTGGGCGCGGCATGTCGATCTCCAGCACTTTTTCAATCCGGCCAGGCCGCGGCGTCATGACGATGACGCGGTCTGCCAGAAGTACCGCCTCGTCAATGGAATGGGTGATGAACACCACCGTCATGCGATTTTTCAGCCAGAGCGCTTCGAGATCGATACGCATCTGTTCGCGCGTCAGTGCATCCAGCGCGCCAAAAGGCTCATCCATCAGCAAAAGCCTGGGCTGAAGCAGCAGCGCGCGCGCAATGGATGCGCGCTGCTTCATGCCGCCGGACAGTTCGTGCGGATATCGGTTGGCAAAGTCTTTAAGGCCAACGGATTCAAGAAGCGCCAACGCGTGGGGTCTCAGTTCCTCACGGTTCCTGCCGGTCATTTCAGCCGGGAAAAGCACGTTGTCGATAATCGTCCTCCAGGCCAGAAGTACGTGATTCTGGAAAACGATGCTCATGCCGCGCGGCGGATCCTTTGACACGTCACCAAAGACGGATATCTGGCCTGTGCTGGCCTGAGAAAGTCGGGAGATCAGCCGCATCATTGTTGACTTGCCGCAGCCGGAAGGGCCGACAATCGCCACGAACTCCCCGTCGCCGATCGTCAGGTCAAGCTTTTCAAGCGCCACGACCGGCGCATCGGCATGGCCGAAATATTTGCTGACGCCCTCCAGTAACACGCCCGGCTCATAGGCCTTCCTGTCGTTTTTCTTCTGCAACATGCATTCCTCCCGCTGCATTCCAATTCTCGTGCTCCAGCTGAATTACCACTTGACGAAACATCAGTCCATATGGAACATTGTTCCAATAATAAAAATTGCTCTCCGCACAGCTGGGCAATTTCGGGAGGACACATGTTTTCGAAAATTCTGGGGGCCGTCAAAGGCCAGACCCACACGATTGGCAGCCTCGTGGGCGCTGGGATCGTGTGGGAGATCGCGGTTAGGGTACTCAAGGTGCCAGAATATATTCTGCCAGCTCCAAGCAAAGTGTTTGCGGACCTTTATAACAACGTGCCGGTGGTGTTCACGGCATCGCTTTATACGCTGCAGCCAATGGTACTGGGCTTTCTGGTGGCAGTGGTCATGGGAACGCTTCTTGCGCTTCTGGTGGTCTATTCGCGGGCTTTCGAGGCGATCTTTTATCCGCTGCTGGTGATCCTTCAGATCATCCCGAAGATCGCTATCGCACCGCTCTTCATCATCTGGGTCGGCTTCGGACTGCCGTCCAAAATTCTGCTCGTCTTCCTGCTTTCGTTTTTCCCGATCGTCGTCAACTCCATCGTGGCCTTCAAATCCATCGAGCCGGATGTCTACGATCTCGCCAAAAGCTATCGGGCGGGGCGCCTGAAGATTTTCTGGAAGGTGGAACTGCCCGGCGCCCTACCCTCGCTCTTTGCGGGTTTCAAGGTGGCCGCAGCACTGTCTGCAACAGCGGCAGTCGTGGCGGAGTTCGTCGCCTCGGACAATGGGCTTGGCTACCTGCTGCTCAACTACAACGGCAACATGAACACCAGCATGACGTTTGCCGTGATCATCGTTCTCAGCCTGCTTGGGCTGCTTCTCTACGGCATCGTGGAACTGATCGAGCGTTTCGCGATCCCATGGCACGTGTCCCAGCGCCGGGAGGACTTCACGCTTGGGAAAAGCACGACCTGAATTCGGACTTTAATCAAAAACGGGAGGGTAAAATGTTCAATACCATGAGAAAAACACTGACGGGTAGCGTGGTTGCGCTCGCCATTGGTCTTGCGGGCATTCAGTCAGCCGCGGCTGAAGACAAGGTGACGCTCCGTCTCAATTTCCTTTTGAGTGGTGTCCATACTATCTTTTATTACGGCGCTGAAAAAGGCTTCTACAAGGACGCCGGCATCGATCTGCAAATCGGCGAAGGCCAGGGCTCTGCACGCACTGTCCAGTCGGTCGCAACCGGTGGTGATATGTTCGGCATTGCCGATGGCGGGAGCGTGATTGCTGGTGCATCTAAAGGCGCACCTGTCAAATCCGTGCTCGGCCTGCTTAACACCTCTCCTTATGCAATGACGTTTCGCGCAGATTCGGGTGTGAAGTCCATCAAGGATGTAGAAGGCAAGACTGTTGCGGCCAGTGCTGGCGAAGCTTCACTTGCCCTCCTGCCCGCCCTCTGGAAGAAAAACGGCGTCGATGCGTCCAAGGTCAATATTCTGAACGTCGATGGCCCTGGCAAGATCATCGCCATCATGCAGGACCGCGCCGGAGGCATCCTCGGCGGACTTGAAAACCAGGTCGTGGTTCTAAACTCCAAGGGTCTGAAGCAGAACGTGTTTTCCTTTGCAGAGCTCGGTGTCAACACGCAAGGCCTGACAATCATTACCAACACGAAGCTGATCGACAGCAATCAGGATCTGGTTAAGCGCTTCGTTGCCGCATCGCTGAAATCGATCGAGGCGGCCAAAGCGGATCCGGACGCCGCCGTTGCGGCAGCGGTGAAGGAAAAGCCGACAGGGGATCTAAAGCTTCTGAAGGAGCAGCTCGAAATCTCACTCAAGCTTCTTCCATCACCTTCTGCCCCATCCGCACCACTCGGCGAAATGGCCGAGGCAGACTGGCAGCAGACGCTTGATCTGATGAAGGAATATCAGGACATCAAGACCGATATGCCGGCGGACGCCTTCTTTACCAACAGCCTGATCGCGAAATAGGCGCAACGCCAGGAGCCCGGCCAGCTCTGCCGGGCTCACTGCGGAACAATGGTTTCAAACATGTCCACACATTATGATCTCGACGGCCGGGTGGCGGTCGTCAGTGGCGCAACCGGCGGCTTCGGTGTCGCCATCAGTCAACGACTGCGCGACTGCGGGGCAACGGTAATTCACTGGGACCTGCCGGCTGCTGTGAAAGATGGGGCCCTTGGCGATCTCCCACATGCCGGTGTTGATATCAGCGATGCAAAAAGCATCGAAACGGCTGCCATCGATCTGAAGCAGCGGTTCGGCAGGCTGGATATTCTCGTCAACAATGCAGGTATTGTCGGCAATGTCGCTCCTTTGTGGGAAACTCCCATCGAGGAGTTTCGCAGGATCATCGACATCAATCTGTTCGGCTCTTTTCTGGTCTGCCGCGCGCTGGTGCCATTAATGATCGAAACGGCTAGAACGAGCCGTTTCGGCCGCATCGTTAATGTCGCTTCCATTCAGGCCAAGGAAGGCATGCATCAGGCAGCCGCCTATAGCGCCTCCAAGGCAGGGCTTGTGGCCATGACCAAAAGTCTCGGCAAGGAACTGGCGACGGCGGGCATTCTCGTCAACGCCATCACTCCCGCCGCTTCCATGACGGCGATGAGCATCGATGCACCGAAGGAACGGCTGGACGATATTCTGTCCCGCATCCCCATGCGTCGTTTTCTCGAACCTGCCGAGGTCGCCAACATGGTGGCCTGGCTATCTTCTTCCGAATGCAGCTTTTCGACCGGCGCGGTTTTCGACTTGTCCGGCGGTCGTGCAACATATTGAGGTAACCAATGTCTCTCCTGGGAAAAGCCGTCGTCGCCATCTGGAACGACATCCTGCCGGAAGGTCGCGACAATTTCATCGAGTGGCACAATCGCGAACATATTCCCGAGCGGGTGTCCATCCCGGGTTTCCTGCGCGGGCGCCGTTACATCGGCGAGCAGGGAACGCCTGAATATTTCACGCTTTATGAGGCGACGGATGCCCAAGTGCTCGTCGGCCAGCCTTATCTTGAGCGGCTGAACAATCCCACGCCCTGGACGAAGCGTTCAACTGCCGACTTCCGCAATACGACCCGTGGGGTCTGCAGCACCAACTATTCCTATGGATGCGGGGACGGCGGCTTCGTCGCCACCTTCCGTTTTGACGCGGCAGAGACCGAGCAAGCGACAATTCAACCCATGCTGATCGACGCACTTGCAAAAGCCGGCAAGCTCAACGGCATCAGCGGCGTGCATCTGTGCATCGCAGACAATGGTGCGAGCAATCTCGAAACGGCCGAGCGGAAGGGTCGACAGGTCGGCGTACCCAACTGGATTGTCATGATTGAGGGCGGCTCTGCCGCGACCGTCTCCGATGCTACAAAGGGCCTGCAGCAACAGCTGTCTAAAGTCGATCTCACAGGACCGCTGGAACTAGGCCTTTACCGCCTTGAATTTGCGCTCGCCGAGAATGCGCTTCAGCAATCAGCCGCATAGGAACAACATGAAACTTCTTCGTTACGGCCCCCTTGGGCAGGAAAAACCGGCAGCGCTCGACGCCGAAGGCAACATCCGCGATCTCTCTTCGGTAGTCAGCGACATCGCCGGATACAGCCTCTCACGCAGCTCCCTCGACAAGCTGGCGAAAATCGATCTTTCGTCATTGCCGAGCGTACCATCAGATGTGCGCATTGGCCCCTGCGTCGGTGCCGTGGGCAATTTTGTGGCGGTCGGCCTCAATTACATCGACCATGCGCTGGAAACCAATACGCCTATTCCTGACGAGCCGGTGCTTTTTAACAAACATACCTCGTGCATTTCCGGACCGAATGATCCGATTTGCCTGTTGAAGGATTCGGAAAAGACCGATTGGGAAGTAGAGATTGCGTTCGTTATCGGTGAACCCGCCTACCATGTGCGGGAAGAAGACGCTCTCTCCGTCATCGCAGGTTTCTGCGTCTGCCACGATGTCTCCGAACGCGCCTTCCAGATAGAACGTGGTGGGCAATGGACGAAGGGCAAAAGCGGCCCAACATTTGGCCCCCTGGGCCCATGGTTGGTGACCCCGGATGAAATCAGCGATGTGCAAAATCTTGACCTTTGGCTCGACGTTAACGGGAAGCGCATGCAGACCGGCTCGACATCCAGAATGATTTTTCCGATAGCGACGCTTGTGTCTTACATCAGTCGTTTCATGCTTCTTATGCCAGGTGACGTGATCACCACAGGCACACCGCCCGGTGTTGGCCTTGGCATGAAACCTCCGGTCTTCCTAAAAGCCGGCGACGTGGTTGAACTCGGCATCGATGGCCTTGGCAGACAGCGGCAAATCGTGACAGCATTTGGCGCATGAGATCATCAGGAGACATGAGCGGAATGACGGCGATCGAAAAACTGGCAGAGCGTTTTGCAAAGGCAAACCGGGAGGGTGCGAGAATTCCTCTGGCGAAGCTGGAGGCGGAGGGCCTCATTCCCGGCACGCTGGCGGAGGCGATGGCGGTGCAGCGGGACTTTGCCGGATATTGGGGAAAACCGGTTGCCGGCTGGAAGCTGGCGATACGCCCGGATGGCGCGGCCGTTGGGGCGCCCATGTTCGATTGCTGCCAGCTCAATGAAGCCAATGTCGCTGCTTTTCCCCTTCATGGCACGGAAGGCATCGAAGTCGAGATCTGCTTTACGCTCTCCGCCGATATTCCCGCCGCGGCAGAAGGGCCGCTGACCAGAGCCGATCTGATGCGCTATATCGATGAGGTCCATCTGGGTGTCGAACTTCTCCGCTATAGGCTGGCGGAGAAAAATCAGGTGCCATTTCCGCTTTTTCTCGCGGATCGCCTTGCCAACCACGGCTTTGCCATCGGCCCTCAGGTGGATAAGAGCATAGTGGAGGTTTTTGCCGGTAATGGCGATGCCCTGCCGCAGCTCATTGTCACAGAGGGATCAGTGGAACTCTTCAATGCCACGGTGAAACACCCGAATGTCGATCCGCTTGCGCCGCTCTTGGCCTTTGCCAACGGGGCACTCAACACGGGTGGCATGCTGAAGGCAGGCAATGTGGTGACGACGGGCAGCCTCTGCGGAGCGATTCCGGGCACACTTTCCGGCGATACCCACATCAGGCTAGAATCGGTCGGTGCTTTCACCCTGTCAGGTCCGAAAAAATAAGCCTCACGCCTATCGGGTGAACGACCAGTTTGCGATGCGTCATTTCACCCGCCCATATTCACCGAGAAAATCAAGCAATGCCCGGATGCGTGAGGGCAGCGGTCCCCGCTTGCCGACATAGACGGCATGAAAGGTCTCAGTTTCGCCGGTATCAAGATGATCGAGAACGGAGACCAGCCGGCCGGCGGCAATATCCTCCCGCACGGTGAAAGCCGCCAGACGCACTAACCCGACACCGGCAAGCGCCAGACGACGAAGGCCCTCGCCATCGCTGACCTGCACACGTCCCGTCGCGGGAATGATGACGGTCTTGCCACCGTCCCGCAAAGGCCACCCATCGATCGACCGGGCGTAACCCAGTGCGAGGCAATTATGTCCTTCAAGATCGCTGATGGTTTGCGGCGCGCCGCAACGCTTCAGATAAGCTGGGGCGGCGGCGATGACCATGTGTGTCTCCCCGAGTTTTCGGGCGACCAGACTTGAACTTTTCAAAGGCCCGGCGCGAACCGCCACATCCATGCGCTCTGCGAGAAGGTCGACCACCAGATCCGTCTGAACGATATCAAGCGTGATATCAGGATGAAGCGCCAGAAACTGTGGCAGGATGGGCGCAAGGATATGTGTTGCGTAAGAAGCGCTGGTGTTGATCCGCACACGGCCGATGGGCCGCTCACCTTCGCCAGCGGCGCGTTCGGCCTCTTCGAGATCGGCGAGAATACGGGTGGCCCTTTCGTAGAAAGCGCAGCCCTCCGGCGTTATCTGAAGCTGCCGGGTGGATCGGTTGAGCAGACGCGCGCCCAGCCGGCTTTCCAGCCGGGCGATGAGCTTGCTCACCGCTGAAGGCGTCATATTCGCCGCGGCCGCCGCGCGTGAAAAGCCGCCGAGTTCGATAACCCGTACGAAGATTTCCATCTCCCCTGCCCGGTTGATTTCCAGTCGCGCCATGATGACTTCATCTCACAAGTGATAGTATTTTCGGCATTCTATTTCATGCAAGCGCGAGCGTCTATCTTCAGGGCCATCGCAACCCACCACGGGATGGACAGACACGACGCGGCCACACGCCCGGCGCGGCACCATCCCGAAGCAAGAAGGCAATGCCCCATGGAATATCGCAATCTCGGCAAATCCGGCCTGAAAGTGCCGGTCTTAAGTTTCGGCACGGGAACCTTTGGAGGCTCCGGCCCGCTTTTCAGCAACTGGGGCACCTCTGATGCCACCGAGGCACGTCGTCTTGTCGATATCTGCCTCGAAACCGGCGTCAACCTGTTCGATACGGCCGATGTTTATTCCAACGGTGCGTCGGAAGAGGTGCTGGGCGAAGCCGTCAGGGGACGGCGCGACAGCGTTCTGATCTCGACCAAGACCGGCCTGCCGATGGGTGATGGGCCAAACGACGCCGGCTCATCCCGTTTCCGACTTCTGCGCGCGGTGGACGACGCCCTGCGCCGCCTAAAGACCGAATATATCGACATCCTTCAGCTCCATGCCTTCGATGCCTTCACACCGGTTGAAGAAGTGCTGTCGACGCTCGATAAGCTCGTCCGGTCCGGCAAGGTGCGCTACACCGGTGTGTCGAATTTTTCCGGCTGGCATATCATGAAATCACTTGATGTCGCGTACAGATATGGCTGGCCGCGTTATGTGGTCAACCAGGTGTATTATTCTCTTGTTGGCCGAGACTACGAATGGGATTTGATGCCGCTCGGCGCGGATCAAGGCGTTGGCGCCATGGTCTGGAGCCCGCTGGGCTGGGGGCGCCTAACCGGAAGAATCCGCCGCGACATGCCGCTGCCCGAGGGCAGCCGCCTGCATGGGACCGCCAGCTTCGGACCGCCGGTCGATGATGAACATCTCTACCGCGTGATTGATGCGCTGGACGCCGTGGCGGAAGAAACCGGCAGGACCGTGCCGCAGGTCGCCCTCAACTGGCTGCTCAGACGCCCGACTGTTTCCACGGTCATCATCGGCGCGCGCAATGAAGAACAGCTTCGCCAGAACCTCAACGCCGTGGGATGGGAACTGACGTCAGCACAGGTAGCGACGCTGGACGAGGCCAGCGAGACGACTGCTCCCTATCCGCATTTCCCGTATCAGCGCCAGGAGGGCTTCGCCCGGCTTAATCCACCGGCCGTAGCATGTCGGACCGTGCCGTTCTAAGGCACGGTCAGGCCGCCTGAACTACAGGCGGCCTGACAAATGCGGAGCTTCAGGCGGTTTTGTTGGCGGAGCCTGCGTCCACCCGGCCCGAAAACCAGTTTGCCAGGATTGCACCGGAAATATTGTGCCAGACGCTGAAAATGGCGCTCGGAACGGCAGCGAGAGGCGAAAAATAGGCCGTGGCAAGTGCTGCACCAAGGCCCGAATTCTGCATGCCGACCTCGATCGCAATGGCCTTGCGCTTGGCAAGCGACAGGCCCGTTGCCTTTGCAGCGAGGTAACCGAGCAGATAGCCAAGGCTATTGTGCAGAACCACAACGGCAAAAATCATTAGCCCGGACTGGGCGATCGCCGCCTTGGATCCTCCCACCACCGCCGAAACGATGAGGACGATGCCGATGACGCTTACCAGCGGCAATGCCGGAACTGCGGTCTTGACGAGACCAGGCAGCAGCTTCTGCAGGGCGGCGCCGAGAGCGAGCGGAACCAGAACGACCTTGACGATGCTGAGGAACATGGCCCAGCCGTCAACCGGCAGGAACTGGCTCGCGAACAGCCAGACGAGGAACGGCGTCACCAGCGGCGCGGCAAGCGTGGTGACCGAGGTGCAGGCAACGGACAAGGCGACATCGCCCTTGGAGAGATAGGTCATGACATTGGAAGATGTGCCGCCCGGGCAGCAGCCGACCAGAATGACGCCCGCCGCGACTTCCGGCGGCATGGGAATGATGCGGGTGAGAAGCACCGCCAGAAGCGGCATGATAAGAAACTGGCCGAGCACGCCGATCGTCACATCGAACGGCCTTTTCACGACCTCCTTGAAATCATCGACCGAAAGGGTGAGGCCCATGCCGAACATGATGATTGACAGAAGCGTGACGATCCAGGGCGCGATCTGCTTGAACGTATCCGGAAAGAAAAAGCCGAGGACGGCAAACAGGATGACCCAGATGGCAAAAGTCTTGCCCACGAAAGCCGAAACGGCTGCCAGCGTCTTCATTTACATACTCCCAACATGATCATGAAAACCCCTCTAGACTCCTGTGGTATCCTGTCAAGGTCATTACCGCGTTGCTAGACCTCGCAGTCGAAACGATCCCTCCGCCGCGATGCCGCCGTCGCCACAGGACTGCAATTTGGACGAAGGCTCATCTATCCGCTTCCAGTTGCGCCGACGCGAGCTCGAGGGCCGCGCACACGAGGTCTCAGATGCTGGTATGCCCTTTCGTCGCGCGTTAGGCCGCGTCGAACATCTCCCTGAACTCCAGATCGGCAAAGTAGGCAAGCTTTTCAGCAAAAACTGGTCGTTGCCCGGCCAGGAACAGCAGTTGTCCGATCGCCGGCAGATTGCGTACCTCATCAGGGGTGAGTAGCGGCCGGCCAGTATGCTGTTGGCTGTAGGAGATGCCGGTCTTATCGGAATCAAGCGCTCTCGCCATCGTCTGGAACACGACCGTCTCCTGCCCGAGCAAATCAGATATGAGGCGGGCGCTGTCATGATCGTTGACGCCGAAGACTTGCAGCACGCCGGCGTTTGACAGGAAGGTTCCGGCGCGGTGACCGTATGTTGCACGCAGCTGATGGATGTCCTGAAGGATGGGCCAAAGCTGGACACCATAACCCGCCATCAGCCCCATCGCGCGTTCGACCGGCGCTAAGTGCCCAAGCGATGCGAACTCATCGAGCAGATAGAGAACGGGTGTCGCTGGCTTTGCCGGATCGCGGGCCATTTCGAGCAGACTTTGGGAAACAAGCAGGCGCAGCCAGCGCGAATAGGTCGAGAGGCGATCAGGCGGAAGGACGAGGAACACCGTCATGTTGCTGCGCTTGAGATCGGCAAACCGGAAATCCGAGCGGCTGAGGACGGTCGTCATGCGCGGTGAATCCAGAAAATGCGTATGGCGCTGGGCTGCCGACAGAACGCCAGCGGCTTCGCGATCGGATTTTCCGAGGTGGCGGTTTGCGGCACGCGCGACAAGACCTCTTGCCGCATCACTGTCCTGCATCCGTTTCAGCAGCGCTGCAAACTGTTCAGGAGCAAGGGTCAGATACTCGCGAAGTGTTGCAAGGTGCCGGCATCGCAAAGGCTCCGCCGAAACGATCTCGAGCAGCATTCCGGCAATCAGCGCTTTTGCCTCCTCGTTCCAATGCGCCTCTCCCGCCATTCCCGGTTCGTCGAACACGAGAGCATCGGCAAGCGCACTGGCGTCTTCCGCGACATCGAGGTTTTGGGGATCAAGCATGGCCAGCGGATTGAAGGCTGACGAGGGTCTGCCGGTAACCCCAAAAGGATCGAGCACATGAACCGGTCCGAATTTTTGACGAGCACGGCCGGTGATCCTCGCATTTTCGCCTTTTGGATCGACACAGATCACCGAACGGTCGGCGGTCAGCAGGTTCGGAATGATCGTGCCCACACCCTTGCCGGTACGAGTCGGCGCTATCGTCAGGAGATGGGCCGGGCCACCATAGCGCAGGGGCTTCGCCGTTTTCGTATCACGACCGATCAGGAGGCCGGAACCGGATAAGGTGAGAGCAGCTATCTCCTTGTCTGTCGCAAAGCGGGCAGAGCCATGGGTCTCATCGTCATTTTCCCCGAAATGCAAAATCAGTGGCGTGGTGATGAACCAGAAGGTGATAACGGCAAGCGCCAGCAGGGTTAAGAGACCTGGGATGATGTGGACAAGCGAGCCCCGCTCGAAACCCGTTTGCTCGAGAAAATGACCGCCACCCATGCCGATCACAAAGGTGACGTTGAACAGGATGAACATAAATCCAAGAAGCCGTTTCCAGATCCGGAAGGGCATGGCGATCAAAGCCAGAACCGCCCAGAGCGGATCATGCGCGGCGGCTTGCATCATGTTCTTGAATGCGTCCCGGGCAAGTCGCAACCGGTTCATGGAGCACCCTGCCCGCTGTTATCATTCTCTCCCGTGCCCGGCAGCACTGGTCCGATCAGATCGACAAACAGCGCCTTGTCATTGTCGCGTGTCAGAAAACCCGGCAGTTCGCGGCGCAGCCATGCACCGAGCTGCTGCTTAAAATCGTGATCATCCGAGGTTTCGAGATGATGCAGAACGAGCGACCCGATCAGGACCTTGCGACGCATATCGTTGTTGCGCTCAGTTTTCGAGAGACGGGCCTTGAGCGCGGAACGCTGCGCCTCCAGTTCAGCCAGGCGCTGTTTTATGGTTTTCCTTGCCACGATTATTCCTTTCGATTGAGGTCGCACCGGAACTGCCGCTGTTGACCACGGCTTGGTTCCTGGAAGACAGACCAGTTTCTATGAGGAGATCGACATAATGGTTGTAAGAGGAGGTTGGATCCTGTGGTTCATCACGCTGCGGTGGCTGCTGCCTGAGCTCAGGATTGTTGTGCCACCGGTGAAGCTCAGTCGCTGGAATTTGCGGCTTGTCCCGCGGCCTGTTCGAGCTTTTCGATGTGCTCGCGGCAGAGCGTCTCGACCAGCTTGTGAAGTTCCGCCGTCCGCTCCTGAAGCCAGGTGAGCGCCTCTTCAGAAACCTCGAAACGCTTCGAATAGCGTGCCTTGACGTAGGCCTCGTTCAGGATGTTGTACCATGTGGTAAACCGCTGACGGTCGCGCGGCCAGATGTCGATCAAACGGTGATCACGACCTTCGGAAAGCCCTCGCAGGAATTTGAGATTGTGCGACGCAGGCGAATAGTTTGTCAGTGTCAGGAGGTAGCAATTGTAGGCGGTCTCCACAGCTTGATGCAGTTCAAAAACAGCATGCTTCATCCGCTTGTCTTTCAGATACAGCGACGTATCGAGAAACGAGCGAGCGGCAGCCATCTCTTCGTGAAAATGCTCTTCGGCTACTCTGAGTGCATCGGCAGGTCTTAGCGGTTTCGGTTCTGCCAGCGGCCGGTCGTCGAATTCGTAGAGGACGATGCCTTCACGGGCGAGATCAACGAAGAATGGCTGCCCGTCATTTAGAAAATTGCTGATCTCGCGAGCGCCGTGGACAATGAGACCGACGGGCGTCTCGATTTCCTTGTCCCACATCAGCCGATCGGTCGTCTTGTCCCAGTATTTGGGATCGGCCAGTTCCTTGTTGCTGACGATGACGAGAATGTCGAAATCCGAGCGATAGCCTTTCGATGTATGCGGTTCATCCACCCAGGTGCCACGTGCGTAAGAACCGAACAGAATGATTTTGAAAATCCGTCCATCCTTCTTGGCGTCAGACTTGGAGCGCTCCACCAGATCAGCAAACTCTTCCTGGACAATCCCGACGACGCGCGCAAGCTCGCGTTGCTTTCGTTCCGGCAAATGTTCAAGGCTGGTCTTCATGTCTGCTCCGTTTCTGGACGGTATCCTGTATGGGCCATTGTAAACTTCTTTGAAACTCCGATTTTTGGCAGCCGCCGATCAAATACCTGTCTTACGGGACGATCCGCTGCGCGTTACCTGCGCCCTCCTGTTTGTCGAGCCGCGCCTGCAATGTCTTCCTCCGCTCTTCCCTTCTCCCCGATCAGTCGAGCGATCGGTTTGCGAATATCGCCCTCCCCTGATCGATGCGTTTGTGTCCCTATTCAAACACGAGCAATTGCCACTTGGCGACTACTACTTTTAGTAGTCGAAATCGCCGTTCGATGTTGCTAGCGTCGCCACCGGTAAACAGACAAGGGCGCACTTACGACTTGCACCGCAATCGAGCGCTGAATTTCCCCGTTGAGAACCGGAGATTTCGGTTGGCGATTTATCATCTCAGCACCAAACCTGTCTCGCGCTCATCTGGCCGCAGCGCTGTGGCTTCTGCCGCCTACCGTTGCGCGGTTCTGCTCACCAATCATCGCGATGGCCTCGTCCATGATTTTACCCGCAAAGAGGGTGTCGAGCATATCGAGATCGTGCTGCCGAAAGGTGTGTCTGCCGACTGGGCTTTGGATCGTTCGGCTTTGTGGAACGCTGCCGAGTTTGCAGAAAAGCGAAAAGATGCCCGCGTCGCTCGCGAATTCGAAATCGCGCTTCCACGTGAGCTTTCGCCAGAGGGGCGACTGAAGGCTGCACGCGCCTTCGCCCAGGATCTTGCAGACCGCTATGGCGCGGCCGTGGATTTTGCCATCCATTCGCCGAGTGAGCATGGTGATATCAGGAACGACCATGCGCATGTGCTGATGACGACACGAGAGGTTCGCGAAGCCGGCCTTGGCGAGAAGACTGTTCTTGAGCACAAGAACGCACGGCTGCTGGCAAATGGCATGGCGACAACCGACATGCAGCTTCGCGATATCAGGCAGTCGTGGGAAGGCATCGCCAACCGTCAGCTGCAACGCGAAGGCCTGGATGTTCGCATAGATCATCGCTCGCATATTGAGCGCGGCCTTGAGTTGTCGCCGACCGAACATATGGGCGTGCATGCGTCGCAGATGCAGCAGCAAGGAATGGCCGTCGAGCGCGGCCGGCTGGATGACAAGGCAGCACGGCGAAATGCCGAACTGATCCGCCAAAAGCCGGAACAGGTTTTGTTGCTGATCAGTCATGAAAAGAGCGTGTTCGATCGGCACGATATTGCCAAAACCCTGCATCGCTACATCAACGATGACGCGCAGACATTCCGGAACGCTTTTGCGGCTGTGATGGCATCACCAGCGCTCGTGGAGCTTCAGGCTGAGCGCATCGATCCTGACACGGACGAGGTTTCCAATGCGCGCTATTCGACGCGGGAAATGATCGATCTGGAACTCGCAATGGCGCGGTCGGCGGTAAGGTTGCATCAGGCGCATTGCCATCGGGTTGATCCCCGCCATGTCGAGCGTGCAATGGAAAGGCAGGATCGCTCTCTTCGGAAAAGCTCCAGCGGACCGTCGGCTGCGAGCGTTCCGTCGGCAGGATTGTCGGACGAACAGCGTCACGCGATCAAACATGTTACGGCCCCTGAAGGCATCGCGGCCGTGGTCGGGTTTGCGGGAGCTGGAAAGTCCACCATGCTGGCAGCCGCGCGCGAGGCGTGGGAGGCTCAAGGTTATCAGGTCCATGGTGCGGCGCTGGCCGGAAAGGCGGCCGAGGGCCTCGAGAAAAGTTCTGGCATTCAAAGCCGCACACTGGCGTCATGGTCATACAACTGGGACCGTGGCCGGGATATGATCGGTCGCAGTGACGTGTTCGTCATCGACGAGGCCGGCATGGTCGGCAGCCGGCAACTCGCCCGCTTTATCGCAGAAGCAGAAGAGCGCGGTGCAAAGATCGTTCTTGTGGGCGACCATGAGCAGCTGCAGGCAATCGGCGCCGGTGCACCCTTCAGGGCGATTGCCGAGCAGATTGGTCATGTCGAACTTTCCGACATTCGCCGCCAGCGCCATGATTGGCAGAGACAGGCATCGGTTGCCTTTGCGACCCACAAGACGGCCGAGGGCCTTGCCGCCTACCGAGATCACGGCGACATCCACCTTGCCGAAAACCGCGACGCAGCGATGGCGCAGATCGTGCGTGATTATCTTGTCGACAGTGTTGAGCGTCCGGATGACACCCGGGTCGCCATGGCGCATCGCCGTGCCGATGTGCACGCCCTCAATGCCGCCATCCGCTCCGAGCTTCAAAACAGACAAAGGCTGGGGAGCCGTAACGAGCTGAGCGCCGGTGCAGAGCAAGCGGATGGTGAGGCCCGAGGGAAAAGTGAGGAAGTTGGAGAACACGTGTTCCAGACCAATAACGGCAAACGCGCTTTTGCCGCCGGTGACCGGATCATCTTCCTCGAAAACAACCGCGACCTCGGCGTCAAAAACGGCATGCTTGGCACCGTCGAGCATGTCCAACAAGATCGGATCGTTGCCCGGCTCGATGGTCGCGGCGGCGACAGTGTCAGCATTCCCACGGACAGCTACCAGGCGATCGACCACGGTTATGCAACGACGATCCATAAAAACCAGGGAGCGACGGTGGATCGCGCCTTTGTGCTGGCGTCCGGCACCATGGACCGGCATCTGACCTATGTCGCCATGACCAGGCACCGCGACAGCGTGCAGCTCTATGCAGACATCACGGAGTTCACCAAGGCGGGCCGGCTGGTTGATCACGGCGCTGCGCCCTATGAACACAATCCGCAGTCACGGGGGAGCTACTTTGTGACGCTGGAGAATGACAAGGGCGATCAGCGCACGGTGTGGGGCGTTGATCTCAGGCGGGCCATGCGAGAGGCATCACCAAAGATTGGAGACAGAATTTCCCTTCAGCATGAAGGCGCGACGCCCGTCACGCTTCCGGATGGCACGCAGGCCGAGCGCAATGCTTGGCGTGTCGTCAAAGGTGACGAACTAGCCCACCAGCAGCTTACAAACCGCCTGTCGCGTTCCGGCGCCAAGGAAACCACGCTGGATTATGTCAGGGACTTTGCCGAGCGGCGGGGTATAGCAGAGCAGCTCGGAGTCAGGAGTGAGATCGAGCTTGCTTCCGCCCAAAATGCGCGTCAAGAGCTCTTGTCCCGTGCGGCCCATCTGCAACGGGAGCAGCAGGGCCAGGCATCAGAGCGTCAGCAGGTTTACGAGGAACGTGCCGGCGATCTGGCCGGCCCTGCTCGACGCGAAGATTCTCGCCATGCGTTCGCCCGAGAGATCGATGACGGACGGCGGGACGATCGGACAGAGGACAATAAAGGATATCGCCGCATCCGGTGGTCCGACCTCATGTCGCAAAGCGGCGCCGTCCCTGTCCCGACAGAAGCCCTCGGCCAGCAATCGTCGCTGGAATCCGATAAGCCCACTCCGCTTGTGCCAGCCATCACCCGATACCAACGCAGCATCGAAGAGGTGGCGCAGGAAAGAGCGATGTCCGTTATCGAGCAAAGGTTCGATACGGTGGAATCGCTCGTGTGGCACGTGTTCCGTGACCCGGCCGAGGTCGCGGCGAGATTGCGCACCGCGATGACCGAGAAGGAAGGCAATGGCAAGATCATGGCGAAGGCCATGGCCGAACAACCCGAGCGGTTCGGGGAGCTGCGCGGCAAGTCAGGTCTGTTCGGATACAACAAGGAACGGAAGGAGGCGCTGCAATATGCCAGATCCCTCTCGGCCCATATTGGCTATGTCTCAGAGGCATGGGAGCGCCGGCTTGGCGAAGAACGTCAAAGCGAACAATGGCAGCGCGAACAGCGTGATGTGATCGAGGTGCCCGGCCTCACCTCGCGCAGCGCCGAAATCCTTGCCAAGGTGGAGAAGATGCCGGTCGAGAGGCGAAGCAAGTTCGTCACAGAGCTGCGATCGTCAGCTGAGGGCCGAGCCGCGCTTGATGAGGCAAAGCTGGTGGCCAAAGCACTTACGCGGCGGTTCGGTAGTTCTGATCCTCGCAGGTTCGCCGAGGAGCTCGAGGCACGGCCAGAGCTCACAAAACACGCTGAACAGATCAGGACATTCGCCCGTATCGTGAACCGAACGCACATGGCCGCGCTCAGCCATGACCACGCACTCAGACGGCAGCTTAACCGGTCACATGGGCTTGGACTGAGTCGATAGGCCGGGGACTCTACCATCCGCGGGTCCAGAAACTTGGGGCGGTTCAGCGCCGACAGCACGGAGGTCGACTTGGCGATAGCCTGGAACATGATATTGCGGGCGCTTCCAGCGCGGGTATTGCCTCATGCCTTGTCAGGACCGGCATCCTCGCAGAGCACCCAGATGCTGAACTGGATGGAATTGCCGCTGTATATGATTTGCCCCAATTTCCTGATGGATCGGTTCATACTTCAGGGAACAAAAGACCGGGGCCGACAGGGCCACAAACTACTATCAGGAAGCACAACCTCTTGCAGTGGAAGATATATGTCGATAAAATTACTTTTTATCGACATTACATAGAAATATGTCGATCGCATCGACATATTAAATCCCACATGTCGACCAAATAAGGAAACATCGACATGTCGTTCCGCGCTAACCGTCCGTACAACGATCTCCCGGCACTTCCACCACGCAACGACGTCGAAACCAAAACGGTACTAAAGGCTTGCATCGCTGCGAGAGCAGCACTCGCAGAACTGCGGGTGTCCGGGCAACTCGTTCCAAATCAATCAGTCCTGATCAATTCGATCCCACTGCTTGAAGCACAGGCAAGCTCAGAGATCGAAAATATCGTCACCACGACGGACAAACTTTTCCGTTTTGCGAAGGAAGCTGGAAACCAAGCAGATCCGGCGACAAAGGAGGCTCTGCGCTATCGCACAGCTCTCAACGAAGGGTTCCAGTCGCTTAAAGACCGGCCAGTCTCGACATCAACGGCTGTATCCGTGTGTAGAACGATCAAAGGCGTCAATCTCGACATTCGGTCAACGCCGGGTACCGCGCTGATGAATGAGACAACTGGTACAGTGATTTACACACCGCCGGAAGGACAAGAACTGCTGCGGACAAAACTCGCAAATTGGGAACGCTATATTCATGAGGCGGAGGAAATCGACCCGCTGATCCGGCTTGCGGTAATGCACTACCAATTTGAGGCCATTCATCCCTTCACTGATGGTAATGGCCGCACCGGCCGCATCCTGAATCTGCTCTACCTGGTGGACAAGGGACTGCTCGATATTCCGGTACTTTATCTCAGCCGCTACATTATCGGTAACAAGCGCGCCTATTATGATAGGCTTCTTGCCGTGACGGCTGACAGCGCCTGGGAAGACTGGATCATCTTCATGCTAGAAGCGGTGCGAGACACAGCCCAGTGGTCAACAGCCCGCATCCGTGCCATCCGCGATCTTTTGGATCAGACCGCCGAACGTATACGGCGCGATCTTCCAAAAATCTATTCACGCGAACTCGCCGAGGTGATCTTTGTGAACCCCTATTGCCGCATCGGTGATCTGGTAGAGGCCGGGATTGCCAAACGACAATCCGCATCTGCGTATCTCAAGGCACTGGCCGAGAACGGTCTGCTCGATGAAATCAAAGCCGGTCGGGAAAATCTCTATATCAATCCGGCATTGTTAGCGCTCCTCAGCGACCGGCCAGCAATATAATCTGGAATGCATCACCCTTACCGAAAGCAGAGAACTCGTGCTGCGCCTTCGGCAACCTGTCCAGCAGTGTACGGAAACCGTAACACCGGCAAAGGTTTTCTCTTGCATCTCCTGATAATTGGTGCGGATTGCGCACCTGTCCGCACGACGCAGAGGACGACCAAAATTAAGAGGAAGCTAAAATTGCTTCCCCAATAGGGGTATGCAATGGCGATAAGACGACGCGAATCAATAACTAGAACCGGTAAGTCAGCCCGAGCACAGGTCCGCTCAGCCGGGAATCGAAAACATAGCCATCGTGCGAATAATCCACGTCGAGCACCTTGTAGCCCGCCGAAACGGACAATGTGTCCGTAAAGATGTAGTTCACCGTCGCCAAAGCGGACCAGGTGAAATCCGACCCCGCGCCAAAGCCGCCGATATCGACCTGTCCCTGCACGGAGAGTTTATCCGTGAGGTTGAAAAAGGCGCGCGCGCCGATCACGGGATCAACCCAGCCGAAACTCTCCCTATGGGTGGCTGATACGCTGCCGATCAGTGGATAGCTGGCAGTGACCGCCACCTCGTTGGAGATATGCCAGAAGCGGGCTCCCGCCAAGGCGTCGAGCGAAAATCCGTCTGCATCCACTATCCGGTAACCGGCCTGCAGCGTCGCCATGAATTCCCGCGTATCGACGTTCGCATCGATAGCCGCACCGGCCGGCAAGGTTGGCAAACCCGGAATTTGCAGCGCGGGCAGCGGACCGGCTGCCTTGCTGTCGGTGGTATCGACATACATCATATCGCCGGAGAGGACGAAGCGGTCGTAACGGCCCCAGATATTGAGAAACCCACCGAAATTGAGATCGTCCATGACGTCGGAAAAGGATTTTTCCACATGAAGGGTCGGTGCACGCGGGAACGGCGAAATGTTACCGTTCAAACCGGTCGCCCACAAATATCCCGTGGCCTGGAATGCCCAGTCGGCCCCATCAACTCCCGCGGGCGTGGCAGCAACTTGATCTGTGCCTGCGGCTGAGGTTGCGGAAAACGCCATAACGGCCGCAAAAGCTGAGAATTTTAGCAATAGCTTCTCTCCGGTGGATCGCTGAAGCTAAACCTATTTGACTCCCTCCAACAAGTCCGATTTTCTATCATACGCTGTATCTTACGCCGCAAGCACCGGAGGCTTTCCATGCGCCCGAAGACCCTGCCGTTTTTTTCCGCCTGCACTGCTGCGATCTTTTCCATCGCGACGCTCACCACATCGGTTGCCGAGGCCTGCACGCGTTTCGTTTATATAGGTGAGAATAACCAGGTCATGACGGCGAGGTCCATGGACTGGAAGACCGATGTGGGAACCAATCTCTGGGTCTTTCCCCGGGGCATGGAACGATCCGGCGAAGCCGGGCCCAACTCCGTCAAATGGACATCGAAATATGGCAGCGTCATCGCATCGGGTTATGATGTTTCCACGACTGATGGCATGAACGAGGCGGGTCTTGCGGCCAATGTCCTCTGGCTCGTCGAGTCGAGCTATCCCGATTATGACGGAAAGTCGCCGGGTCTATCCATCGCCGCGTGGGCGCAATATGTGCTCGACAACTTCGCGACGGTGGAAGAGGCCGTCCGCGTCCTTGAGAGAAACCCGTTCACCATCGTGACCGACAGCGTGCCGGGCGAAGAGCGCCTGGCAACCCTGCATCTCTCGCTTTCCGATGCGAGTGGCGACAGCGCGATCGTCGAATATATCGATGGCAAGCAGGTCATCCATCATGGGCGTCAGTACCAGGTGATGACCAATTCGCCGACCTTCGACGAGCAGCTGGCGCTGAACGCCTATTGGACCCAGATTGGCGGCACCGTGATGTTGCCGGGGACGAACCGCGCATCGGATCGTTTCGTGCGTGCATCCTTTTACGCAAACGCCATTCCCAAGAGCGAAAATCCGGTCGAAGCCATCGCCAGCGTCTTCAGCGTCATCCGCAATGTTTCGGTTCCCTACGGCATCACCACGCCGGACCAGCCGAATATTTCCTCTACCCGCTGGCGCACGGTCATAGACCACAAACGCAAGCTCTATTTCTTTGAATCCGCACTGACGCCGAATGTCTTCTGGATTGACATGACAAAACTCGACCTTTCGAAAGAGACCGGTGTGGTGAAGAAACTCGACCTGGGGCCCAATCAGATCCACATCTATTCGGGCATGGCGAATGAGAGCCTGAAGGACACCAAGCCTTTCAAGTTTCTCGGGCTTTGATGGCGCAAATCGCACAGTAAGGCAGGGAGCAGTTGGCGAGGTCTGTATCCGCCATTCCTTGCCTTCCCTCGAACATCATGAACCTGAAGAGCATCACGAGAAGCGGTAGTGCAATCGAACACAGCCCTTTTCGATTGCCGTTGCGCTGACGAGAGTGGGACTGGCTCGATGCCCGGTGAGAGGAAAAAGAGGCTCGCCTGAGCCGAGGATTTCCGGGATGACGTAAATCTCGATTTCATCGAGTGCGCCACCCTCCAGAAAGGCCATTTGCAGCTTTCCGCCGCCCAGCATCCAGACATCGCCGTCATCGAGAGCGCGCAATTCCCTGATCAAAGGACCCACCTCGTTGTATACCTCCAGAGGTCCCTTGGGCTTGTCGATCGGCCGCGAGGTGACGACGATGACACGCTGATCTCCATAAGCCCAGGGCGACGGTTCACTCGCGATGAAATCATAGGTCGCACGCCCCATCACCACGGTTCGAATTCCCTTCAGGAAAAGCCGGTAATCGTGTTCGCCGAGGTCCATGTCATCATATTTGAAGAGCCAGTCGAGAGAGCCGTCTCCGGAAACAATCCGCCCGTCCAGGCTCGCCGCGATATATCCGCGAATGACCGCCATATTATCCTCCTTGATTTATAAATGAATATACGTTTATATATAAGCCATGCCAAGACACAAGTCGATTTCAGATGATCAGGTGCTGGATGCCCTGCTGCCGCTCATGTTGCAGACAGGCCCCGACGGGCTGACTTTTGCCGCAGCAGCAAAGGCCTGCGGCTTATCGGCGGCAACCCTGGTGCAGCGTTACGGCAAGCGCGAAGACCTTGTCGAAACCGTGCTTCTGCGCGCCTGGGACAGGCTGCAGGCGGAAACGGAAACGGCCGATGAGGAGGAGCCATTGACGCCGCAGGGCGCAATATCCCTTCTCATGCGCCTCATGCCGCCTCAATCCGCAGAGCAGAACGCCAGTGACGGGCTGCTGCTGCTCAGGGAAGATATTCGCAATCCGAAACTGCGGGCGAGAGGAGCCCTCTGGGGACACACCCTCGCCCACGCGCTTGGCCGCCGCCTCACCCACAACAAGGCTAGCGAGGAGCGGCTCGGGTGGCAGATGGCCGCCGTGTGGCAAGGCGCACATACATGGTGGGCATTTAATCGCAACGGGGATGCCGCTTCGGCCATCGAAGGGGCGCTGCAAGAGTGGATTGACATTGTCAGCCACGCCGGGCGGCAATCGAAATGTCTGGTCTCATGACTGTGCTTGCGGACAAAAGCTCGTCGATTTTCTCGCGCATAGATGGGACAAAAACAACACACTATTAGCAAAACCAAAAAATCACCTATGAGTTTTTCATCCACAGGTTGACTTCAGCTACCCAACTTCTTTAGCAGGAAATCTGCATATTCGCACATTCTAATGCTGGGGGGCCTGATGGGCGGCAGGTGTGGCTGGTTGGATGGTGCTGCACGTTGTGCGGCATCAGGATTTCGCGCAATCACGAAGACAGCGCCTTTCGCTTTGATGCTTCTTGTTGCTTCGGCGACGGCAGGCCTTGCGCAGTCCGTGTCCGTATCTGCTTCACCTTCAACGTTTAACGCCGAAGGTGATGTGATCCGGTTCGATTATGTCATCGATCCAGGTTCCTATACGATTAGAAGCATCAATCCCACCTCAACCTCAATCAAGGGCGCGAGCGTGTCCTGCCCGAGCGTTGGGGGTGGCCTCGAATACCCGAACAAGTTGACGTGCACTGCAACCTATCCGGTCGATTCCCTGGATGTGATGTCAGGGCAGTTCTCGGATTTTGCCAGTTTCACTGGAACACGCATCGGCGGCAGCTTCAATATAACGAGCAACACGGTCGTGGTTCGTGCTGCAGCAGGCGGACCTGTTATCATTTCTGTGACATCGTCCCCGAGCCCTTCCCAACCGGGAGAAGAAGTGGCCATCACTGCGACAGTCTCCTCAATGGGGTGTAACGCAGGCCAGTCGCCTCCGGGCAACGTCACCATTTCGATTGGGTCGCAATCGACAAATCTTGGACTGTCGCCGACGGGGCCGGTCAGTACAGCCTCTTCGGCGACATTTCGCACGTCGAGCCTAGCATCCGGTACCTATCCGATAAGCGCCTCCTATTCCGGCGGCAGCGGTTGCAGCACGGGGTCCGCCTCTGGCACCGATCATACGGTTGAGACCAAACCAACCGTGACCATCAACCAGGCAGCAAGCCAGGCCGACCCCACGTCCCGTTCCCCCATCCTGTTCGACGTCGTTTTTGATAAGCCCATTACCGGATTTTCTTCTTCAGACGTTCAGCTTTCCGGCACCGCCGGCGCCACCAGCGTGGCGATAACGGGGTCAGGTCCCAGTTACAGTATTGCGGTTTCGGGGATGACCCAGGCAGGGACCGTGACGGCAACCATTCCAGCTGCACGGGTAACCACGCCGGCCGGTCTTGCGAATGAGGCGTCCACGAGTTCCGACAACACCGTCACGTACGACCCTATAAAAATCACGCCTCTCACGCTTTCTCCGCCCGTCTACAACCAGCCCTACGGACCGGTTACCCTCACTGCCAGTGGCGGTACCGGGCCACACAGTTTTGCGGTTTCAGCGGGCTCGTTACCGACAGGCCTCTTCCTGGCCAGCAGTGGCGAATTGAGCGGTACGGTCACACAGAGCGGCAATTTCATTTTCACGGTGACAGCAACCGACTCGGCGGGCAGCACCGGCTCGCAATCCTATACTCTGGCGGTCGCCGCACCGGTTATCGAGATAAATCCGACCAGCCTGCCTGCGGCCACCTACGATGTCGCTTACAATCAAACCCTGACGGCCTCGGGTGGCGCATCACCGTTTGATTTTTCGGTCACGGCAGGAAACCTGCCCTATGGCTTGACGCTTTCGCCATCCGGCGTTCTTTCCGGGACACCCTCAGGCGCGCAGAATGCGAATTTTACCGTTACGGCCAGCGATGTGAATGGCGAAAAAGGAAGCCGCGCCTATTCGATCACTGTGGCACCGACCGTCCCGGATGCGCCGACATTCGTTTCTGCCACCGCCGGCGACACCCAAGCCTCCATATCATTCCAGCCGCCGCAGAAAAATGGCGGCGTGACAATTCAGTCCTATACGGTCATGGTAACCCCCAACGACGTCGCGCCGGTGACGCAACAAGGCAGCCCGATTGTCGTAACCGGCCTTACCAACGGACAAAGCTACACATTCACGGTGGCCGCCGAAAACAGTGTAGGAATAGGTCCTGATTCGGCGGCATCAAATGCCATCACGCCGCTTGCTGTTCAAACGATAACATTTGCCAATCCGGGCGCACAGACATTCGGTACGACACCTACGCTGACAGCGACGAGCGATTCCGGCCTGACACCCGTTTTCACATCCAGCACCACGGGCGTGTGCACCATTACACCAAGCGGCGTCCTTACCTTCGTGTCAACCGGAACGTGCACGATCAATGCCGATCAGCCCGGCAATGCCAATTATCTCGCCGCCACGCAGGTCACGCGCAGCTTTTTAGTCAACCCTCCGCCACCCATCGCAAATAACCTCTCGGTCACGATCCTTCCGGATTCGTCCAGCAACCTCATTCCTCTCGACCTGACTGGGGGCGCAGCTGCAACAGTTGCCGTGGCGACGGCACCGGCGCATGGAACCGCGAGCGCGAACGGCACCACGATCAGCTACACGCCGGCGCAGGGTTATACCGGCCAGGACAGCTTTACCTACACCGCAAGCAATGTCAGCGGCGTGTCCGCACCGGCAACGGTGAGCATCCAGGTCACCGCAACGGCTCTCATTTTCTCACCCGCTCCGGGACGGCTCGCAGATGGTTTCACCGCTGTGCCCTATAGTGAGACCATCTCGATTTCTGGCGGACGGGCTCCATATCAATATTCGATCAGCGGCACGCTTCCGAATGGCCTGAGCTTCAATACGACGACCGGCGAAATAAGTGGCGCCGCGACGACATCGGGCGTCGCGAGCTTCACTGTCACAGCGCGAGATGCCGATAATGTTACGGCATCCGCCGTCTATAATATTTCTGTGCTGACGCAGGCGCCGGTTGCAACCGACAGTGCGGTGAGCGTGGCTGCTGACAGTAGCGCCAATTCCATCCCTCTGAACTTGTCGGGTGGCCAAGCCGATACGATCGTCGTCGTTTCCGGTCCGTCACACGGCACGACAACAGTCACCGGTGCCGCCCTCACCTACAGCCCGACAAGCGGCTACTTCGGTCCGGACAGCATCACCTATACGGCGAGCAACGCAACCGGCAGTTCCACTGCAACGATCACGGTGACGGTATTGCCGCCGCCTGGCGCCCTTTCCTTGTCGCCCGCCAGCGGCGCGCTGAAAGACGCAATGGCCGGCGAAGCCTACAGCCAGGCGATCACGGGTTCCGGGGGCACCGCACCGCTGCTCTACAGTCTCACCGGCGGCACGTTGCCGCGCGGCATGGTGCTGAACATTTCGACGGGTGAGTTGACAGGACCACTCGATACGGAAACAGAAGGCGATTACAGCTTTAATATCCAGGTGCGCGATGCGCGCGGCAGCACCCTGTCAGCCGCCTATACGTTGAGGGTGAAGGCGCGCGAGGTGAGTGTAACGGACAAGGAAATTTCCGTTGCGCCCGGCACCACACCGCCCAATGTAAACCTTGCTGCAGGCGCAACCGGTGGGCCATTCACCGCAGCGGACCTAACCTTTGTCAGTCCACCAAATGCGGGCAGAGCAAGCATCGTCAATGGAGAATTCGCCCAGGCAAGCGGCCAGCAGGCAACCGGCTTTTATCTGAAATTTATACCGAATCCGGCGTTTTCTGGCCAGGCCAGGGTCGGGTTTCGCCTCACCAGCGCCCTTGGGTCGTCCAATCAAGGCACCATCACGTACAAGCTCGGCTATGACGCCGCACGGGTGGCGGATCAGATTAATGATCTGGTTCATGGTTTCATCGGCACCAGACAGAACCTTATCGCCTCGACCATCAAGGTGCCGGGCCTTCTGGAGCGCCGGCAGATGGCCAGTGCAACGGAGGCCGTCAGCTCTAGCGCGACACCATCGGGCGAAGGAATGGTACTTGGTTTCTCAACGAGCCTCGCCCAGATAGAGGCTGCACGCAACAGGGCCGACGGCGCGGTAGAGAGCGAACTGCCGGCCTTCAATATCTGGCTCGACGGAACGTTCCTCGTTCACAATAGAGAGGACTCCGGTAGCAAATGGGGCAGCTTCGCCATGGTGTCAGCCGGCGTGGATTATCTGCTTTCCGACAAGGCACTGGTTGGTTTCTCCTTCCATTTAGACCGGATGACCGATCCAACTGATGGCGACAACGAGCTGACAGGCAACGGATGGCTCGTCGGACCCAATGCGTCACTCGAGATAGCAAAGGGAATATTCTGGAACAGCAGTCTTCTTTACGGCGGCTCGGCGAACGACATCGACACGCCCTTCTGGGACGGCTCTTTCGACACAACCCGCTGGCTTTTCGACACGTCGATTTCCGGACGCTGGGATCTTGATGACGTGACGACCTTCATCCCGAAGCTTCGCGGCGTTTATTTTTCCGAGACCGTCGAAGATTACGCCGTAGGGAATAGCGCCGGCGACAGCATAGACCTCCAGGGTTTCCGTGAGGAGCAACTTCGCGTCAGTCTCGGCGCGGAGGTGGCCCGCCAGATTGCGCTCGAGAACGGCTCGATCGTTACGCCGAAAATTGGCGGTACGGTAGGTGTCTCGGGTCTCGACGGATCCGGCGCTTTCGGCGCGCTTACGACGGGGGTTACTATGGAGACGGTGGAAAACTGGTCGCTCGATGCAGCGCTGCTTTTCAATATCGAGGCGGGTGGGGAAACATCAGCTGGCGCAAAACTCGGCGTCAGTAAGAAGTTCTAGGGCGCAAAAGCCAGGGAAAACAAAGCCGCCGCCCATGGGCGGCGGGTTGCAGTAGCGAAACCAGGCGGGCAACGCCGCTCTCTCGTTTTCCCGAAAAACCGCTTGACCTCAACCGTGATTGAGGTCCTAGAAGTATTGTCACCTTGTTTTCGCAAGGCTTTTTCCATGCTCTTGAGCAAACAGTGACAAAGGAATACCCCATGGCTTTCCAGCTTCCAGACCTCCCCTACGCGCATGATGCGCTCGCCCCTTCGGGCATGTCCGAGGAGACGCTGAAGTTCCATCACGATCTCCACCACAAGGCCTATGTCGATAATCTCAACAAGGCAATCACGGGTACGGAATGGGAAAAAAGCAGCCTCGAGGACATCGTCCTCGGCACCTATGAGAAGGGTGCGGTCGCGCAGTCCGGCATATTCAACAATGCCTCCCAGCACTGGAACCACAATCTCTTCTGGGAGATCATGGGTCCACAAAACCACGCGATCCCTAGCCCGCTGGAAGATGCGCTGACGCAGTCTTTCGGCTCGGTGGCACTGTTCAAGCAGAATTTCGCCCTCGCCGGCGCCTCGCAGTTCGGTTCGGGCTGGGCATGGCTTGTGGTGGATACCGATGGGACGCTGAAGATCACCCGCACGGAAAACGGCGTCAACCCGCTGTGCTTCGGCCAGAAGGCGCTTCTCGGCTGCGATGTGTGGGAACACAGCTATTACATCGATTTCCGCAACAAGCGTCCGGCCTATGTCGAGAACTTCCTCGACAATCTGGTGAACTGGCAGGCAGTGGCCGCCCGCCTCTGATCTGAGCCCCATCGACCCGGTCGGTCCCGCTGCCCTGGGCGGCCGGCCTGGTCAGGCGCAGCCGGACAGCCGCCGTCCGGCTGCAACTCCTTTCGAGCATCCCCATGCCCTTTGTCGTCACCGAAAACTGCATCGCCTGCAAATACATGGACTGCGTGGAAGTCTGCCCGGTCGAGTGCTTTTATGAAGGCGAGAACATGCTCGTCATTCATCCCGATCAATGTATCGATTGCGGCATCTGCGAGCGCGAATGTCCGGCTGCAGCGATCAGGCCAGATACCGAGGCCGGGCTGCATGTCTGGCTGGACCTCAACCGCCACTATTCGGGCATCTGGCCGCGCGTGCACCAGAAAAGAACGCCGCCTGACAATGCCGATACCATGAACGGTGCTGCGGCCAAGTTTTCCATTTTTTCGAAGAACCCGGGAGCGGGCGGTTAGCCCGGCGCTGCATGTCTCATAATCTCAGACTGATCGATGGCGGTGTGGTCAATCACGCGCATGTTCCACTGAAAACCTCCACCTCTCCGACGATCTCGTCGCGTGAATTCAAGGACGCCATGGCGGGCCTCGCCTTCACGGTGGCCGTGGCCACGGCCTCCCATGCGGGCGAGCGGATCGGACGTACGATCACATCCTTCATGCCGCTCAGCGCCGAACCGCCGCTTCTGATGATCTCCATCGATGCCAGCAGCCGCATGGTCGATCTTATCGCCGCAAGCCGGCGATTTTCCGTCGCGGCCCTGTCCAGAGGGCAGGAGGAGATCGCCGACGTGTTTGCCGGAAAAGGAAACCTGCCGGACCGGTTTGCCGTCGGCCGCTGGGACGTGTGGCCCTCGGGAAGCCCAAGGCTTGCCGAGGCAATGCTCTCCATGGATTGCGAACTCGTCGGCTCCATCGATGCCGCCGACCACATCCTCTTCGTCGGCGCCATCATCGAAGCGACGTCCGATCCGTTGCGCGAAGTCCTGCTCTGGAGTGAACGCAACTATAAAGGCGCGGAGGCAAGTCGTTAGCTCAACTAGAGATTTTCTCTCCGACGATCTCAGATCCGCAGCGTCTTTTTCGCGTTCAAAGGGCGGGGCCGGACATTTCGAATGGCGGCAATAACTGACTACCCGCACAGGCAGTCAGCTAAGATATTTTAGCGGCAGTCGCTTCGGAAGACCAGCAGCGTCGAAATACCTGTCTGCGCGGATATCTCTTCACCGCGCCTTCATGCACACCACGGTCCTGTCATCGCTGAATTCGCTCGATGTTGACCCCTTCACCGATGGATAGTCATTGAGCTTGTGAAAATCCGCCCCTTCAACGCGGGCGAATTCGGCTTCCCAGTCAACGACGTCGATCCCGGTGGGCAGCGAGAGATAGCCGTCAGTAAAGATTTCCAGGCTGTTGACTGTGTCCTTGGCGAGCGACAGGTCAACCGTCCCTTCCTCCATCACCATCCCGCCATTGATCGAGGCGTATCCCAATACATGGCCTTGTCTGTTTGCATAATGTGGCTGAACACGAATGCCGCCCATCAGAAACTCTTCGACGGCTTCGATCTCGTTTTGAAGGCCACTTGCGGCCGCGGCTGTTATGACCACTTTTTCCGCGTCCGCCCCACACATGATCCCGGCTTTGACCGCGGCTCGAAGGCCGGAAAATATTGTGGCGCGGGTTTTCGCCTCCGCTGCATCACCATCCCCAAGTAACGCGAATAGCTGTTTAAAGACGGGGATGCGCGCCGACGTGCTGACCCGATCGATGAGCTTGGAATGTTGCAGCAGCCTGCTCCCATTGATGCGAACACCGGAATCGCCAGCCAGAAGCAGCCGAAAGCTGTCACCCATATCGGCAACGATGGCGAGCGTGGTGGATGGTGGATGGCTGGCATTGATGCGTTCGGCTTCCTTTTTCAGGATATCGCTGATGGTCTGGAACAGCGCGGCCGCCTCGCAATTTTGCAAAATACCCTGGATGCTCATCTCAGCCACTGCATTTGCGGCGGCAAGGGCTGCAATGCGGCCGGAACTCAGCCCGCCATAATTCACGCCGGTCGGGTCTGTCGCACCGTCGAAAACGGCGAGAACCCGTCCGGGAATAAGAATTGCCACATCGTCCCCCGGCATTGCAGCATTCTTGTATTTCGATTGCGAAAAGCTCGCGATATTCATCGTATTGTTTCCTTGCAAAGGGGAGCAGGCGGCGACATGCCAGTCGCCGCTGCTTTAGTCTTTCATGAGGGTTTCAAGCGGTCAGACGAAGGAGGCTTCCTTGTCTTCCGAAAGGCGGAAGACCACGAAGACGCAGACCCCGGTACTGACCAGAAGCAGGGTGGACAGCGCCGCCGCCGTGCCGAATTCCCCATCGATCACCTGAATATAGATCAGCACCGGCATGGTGATCGTGCGGGCGGTGTAGAGGATCAGCGTCGAGGATAGTTCGTTGATGGCGGTGATGAAGCTCATCAGCGAACCGATGATGAGGCCGGGCAGCATCAGCGGCACCGTCACCGACACGAAGGTCTTTGCCGGCGAAGCCCCGAGATTAACCGCGGCCTCCTCAATGGACGGCTTGATCTGCCTGAGGATCGATGTCGTCGAGCGGACGCCATAGGGCAGCCGGCGGATAAATACCAGAAGGATGATGATGAGCGCCGTGCCGGTGATATCAAAGGGGGGATAGCGGAACGTCGCGACATAACCGATCGCCATGACGACGCCGGGAATGAGATAGGGCACCATCAACAGCAGATCCAGCGAACCGGAGACGGCATTGTCGCGTCGAACGACGATGAAGGACAGCAGGCCGGAGACGATGGCAATAAGCACGACGGCGGCCAGCGCAAACGTGAAACTGTTGGCAATCGCTTGCGGTGAATCCCGAAGGATGCGGGCATAACTGTCCAACCCGAAGCCCCCGGTGAAGACCGGGCCGCTGGTCGCAAGAAACGAGGTGTAGATCACCGTAAGCGACGGCAGCATGGCGATGAACACGACGAGGTAGCAGAAGCTATGCACGATGAACGATTTCAGTGGGCGCATTGACTGCTTGACCGGCCGGTTGGTCAGCGAACTGGCGTAACGGCGCTTGGCAAGAATGTGCCGCTGCAACAGAAGTGCCACCATGGAAATCGCAATCATCACCATCGAAATCGTCACGGCCATGGTCGGCGTACCGGCCATTTCGGAGGTGTATTGCGCATAAGCGATGGTCGAAAGCGTTCGGATGCCCTTGCCGAGGATCGCCGGCGTGCCGAAGTCGGCGATGGACAACACGAAGCAGATGATGGCGCCGGTACTGACGGCCGGAAAGACCAGCGGCAGGGTGATCTTGCGGAAACGTTGGAACGCTGTGCAGCCGAGGTTTTCCGCCGCATCCTCATAGGACTTGTTGATGGTGTTCAGCGCATTTTCCGTCATCAGATAAATGTAGGGGAAGAACTTCAGGCTGAAGACCATCACGATGCCCGGGATCCCGTAGATCGTGGGCAGGGAAATGCCGGCGAAGGACAGGAGATTGGTGACAGCACCATTGGCACCGAACAGCATGATCCAGGCATAGGCACCGATGAACGGCGGTGCGCACAGGACCAGTACCGCGAAGGTGGCAATGAAAGTGCGGCCCTTGATGCGATAGCGGGAGGTACAAAAGGCAAGCGGAATGCCGAGAAGGCAGGCGCCTAGCATGCCCAGCACACCGATGAGAAGCGTATTCCAGAGTGCGACGGTATAAAACCGCCGTGTGAACACTTCCGCATAATTGCTGAAACCGAATGCACCGGTTTTGGCATCGAAGAAACTGATAAAGAATACGCTGAAGATCGGCAGGATCAGAAAGATCGCCAGCAGGATGACAGCGAACACCGTCACGCTTGTCCAGAAACCCGGCAGTCGCAGGCGGAAACCGCCGGTCGTTGCAGTCGCAGCCATATCCGTCATGACAGGCGCTCCCCGGTTACACCGTCACCGAACAATTGCGTATCGCCCGCAAACCAGGAGAAAGTCGTTTTCTGGTTTGGCTGAAGCGCGATGATCTCCGGCGATGGCTTGGTGATCGCCTCGATTTCCTCACCCGACGAGAGCACGGCAGCGACGTTCATCTCACGACCAGTGAAGCTGACCTGACGTATGGTCACGGGCAGTTCGATGCGCTCATCACCATTGCTTATGGAAGGACCAACAGAGATCACCTCCGGGCGGATCGCAGCGACGATCTTCCGGTCCTTGGAAATCGCATCCTCCTGCGGCAGCGGCACCTTGAGGCCGGAAATGGATGTCTGCCCACCCGTGCGGTCGAGCGTCAGGAAATTGTTGGCTCCCACGAAGGACGCGACAAAGCGGTTGGCCGGATTGTTATAGACTTCCCATGGCGGTGCAGCCTGCTGAATGACGCCGCCATACATCACGCAAACCAGATCGGACATGGCAAGCGCCTCTTCCTGATCATGGGTGACATAAACGGTGGTGATGTTCATGGCCTGCTGGATTTCACGCAGTTCCCGCCGCAAATCGACCCGAAGTTTGGCGTCGAGGTTGGACAGTGGTTCGTCCATCAACAGCACTTTCGGGTTGATGACGAGTGCGCGCGCCAGACCCACACGCTGCTGCTGGCCGCCGGAGAGTTCGTGAGGCATACGCTTGGCATAGGGAGCAAGCTGCGCGACATCAAGAATCTTGCCGACCCGTTCGCGGATCTCGGCTGAAGATGCCTTGCGCTGTTTCAGACCGAAGGCAATGTTGTCAAACACCGAAATATGGGGAAAGACCGCGTAATCCTGAAACACCATGCCGACATCGCGCTTGTGGGCAGGCACATGTTCGATCGCCTGTCTTTCGATGCTGATGCTGCCGCTATCCTGCTGGTGAAAACCGGCAATCGTGCGCAGAAGCGTGGTCTTGCCACAACCGCTGGGTCCAAGAAGCGTGAAAAACGATCCTGATGGAATGGAGATATTGATGTCGGAGAGAGCAACGACATCCCGGTAACTTTTCTTGATGCTGGTAATTTCTACGGCGGCCATGTGCTGCTCCATGACAGATCCTGCGCGGCACGCGACCACGGTGGACGGAACGAAAATGCTGATGTGAACGAGGCAAGCGGGGGACGGCTGCCTGACGCACCGCCCCCGGCGTTGATGTTACTGGACGTCGAGCAGGATCTCGTTCCACTTTTCCATCAGGCGGGAGCGGTTGTCCGCAGCCCACTTGAAGTCATATTTTGCATCCGGAACATCGGAGAGCGGCACGAGGGCCGCATTGGCCGGAACGTCGGTTCTGACGGAACGACGACCGGCTTTCACCACGACTTCCTGCGCTTCCTTGGAAACGATGAAATCGATGAAGGCCTTACCGTTTTCGGCATTAGGCCCGCCCTTGACGAGCGCCATGCCGTCAGGCGCGATTGCCGTGCCTTCTTTCGGATAAACGATCTCTACCGGGGCGCTGCCCAGCTTGTAGCGCAGCGCGGCGTCTTCGAGTGTAACGCCTACCGCCTGCTCGCCATCATTGACGAAACGCGGAACCGCGCCTGACGATGTCGATAGAACGGAGTTGCCGAGAATGCCGGTATAGACCTCCCAGCCCTTCTCCTCACTGTCGAAATCCTGCAAAACCGTTGCCATCTGGATATAGGCGGAACCGGACTGATCGGCGCGAGCCGAGGAAATCAGGCCCTTATATTCAGGCTTGGCAAGATCGGCCCAGGATGTCGGAACCGGCGCGCCCTTCAGCGCTTCCTTGTTGACGATGAAGGCCGTAACGACTGCGGTAAAGGGAACCCAGTTGGTGCTCGGCGAAAAGGCAGGGTTGATCGATGCTGCCTCGGCAGGCTTGTAAGGTTCGAAGAGGTCGGCGGAAAAGTCGATGACGGTGCCATCAACGCTCCAGATCACGTCGCCCGCCGCTTTGCCGGTTTCCGCCTTGATGCGGTTCATCAGCTCGCCGGACCCGGCTTTGACAAGCTCGACCTTGGTGCCGGTCTTCTTTTCAAACAGCGGCAACAACTCATCCATGAGCTGCTGCGGCGCTGCCGAATAGACCACGACGGTGCCTTCCGCGTGGGCGAAAGCCGCACTGGCAAGGAAGGTTGCGCCGGCAACAAGGCGCGCGAAAATAGTGCAAGATTGACGCATAAAGGGTGCTCCGTTTTTTTGTTCCCTGACACACGATGTCCCGCGACTTAATTTTTTACTGTTTTTTGTCGTCACAGCTCGTCGTCTGCTATTTATTTTCTTTACGTAAATTAATAAGTCAAGCGCGAATTCGTTACAAAAATTAAAATGAGCTATCGCTCTGATAAACAAAGGTATTCTAGTAAAGTTATATTATCGTCCCTCAACCCAGGCCGGGAAATTTGCTGTACAATCGCGTCGTTTGCGTTATTCAATTCGACGTAACGTCTCGCGGGAGAATGGCTTGATCGACCTCGGCTACAATGAACGGCGTCTGCTCGAGATTTTGCGCGGCAAGGGTGGCATGTCCCGTATCGAGCTGGCGCGCGAGATGGACGTGTCGGCACCGACGCTCACGCGTCTGACATCCAGCCTTCTTGAATCCGGCCTCATCGTCGAGGCTGAGGAAGCACGCAACGACGGCAAGCGCGGTAAACCGTCTACCGCCATCGAGATCAATCCGAACGGCCTTTTCACACTCGGGGTCTACTTCAATCCAGATGACCTGCGGGTCTGCATCGCAGATCTCAATGGCACGATACGGCACGAAGTCAGATCTGACCTGGAAGACTACAGCTTCGAGCACATCATGGAGACGGCGAAGGCCGCCGCACGCCAGGTGCTCGAAAAAGCAAAGGTCAAAAAAAAGGATGTGCTTGGCTGCGGCATCAGCTTTCCGGGCCACTTCAAACGAGACCGTGGCCATGTCTTCCGCATCAGGCAATTCGAGAGCTGGCATGACATCGATGTCGACAAGGACTTCCAGCCCTATTTCGACTTTCCAGTCTTTCACGAAAACGACGGCAATACCGTTATTCTCTCGGAGCTGTATTACGGCGCAGGCCGAAGCATCCGCAATTTTGCGATGATCTGGCTGACTTACGGCATAGGCGGTGCGGTGGTGGTGCAGCGCCATCTCTATCGCGGGACGAACGGCAATGCGGGTGAGTTTGGCGGTCTGTTTCCAAAATCCCATCCGCGTCCTTCGGGACAGGACCTTTGCGACACGCTGGCCGTTCATGGCATGGATATCAGGCGTTTGAAGGATATCGATGAAAGCTATTCGGATCATCCGGCCGTGGTTGCCTGGCTTGAAAGGGCGACAGACCAGCTTCGCTTGCTCGCACTGACCGTTGCCCGAACGATCGACCCCGGTGCGATCATTTTTGGCGGATCGCTACCCGACTGGATTCTTGAACATATCGTGCAGCGCATCGGTTCGCTGGAAATGCTGGGCGAGGATTTTTTCGTCGAGCCGCCTGAAATCCGCAAATCGATGATGAGCGACCTACCCCATCTCGGCGCCGCCAGCATACCGATCTACCGCGCCACAACGCCGAGCTATTATTCCGGCCGGGCGTTGAAGGGATGGGCTTAGTCGCTGTTAGACGGCAGCCTTCCTACCCAGTAACGGATTAAGTTGCCGGCCGTCTGCACCTGTGGAGCGAACGCCCCTGTTCCGCCCTCCCTTACGATAATCCGGGTGCCTTCATCGCCATGACAGGCAACTGCTAGAGAAAACCTACCTGCTGCCGGCGTCTGTCCCCATTTGCGCGGGCAAAGATTCCCGGAGCGACACCGTTTCTTTTGCGGAAAGCGGTGCTGAATGCGCTTGCGGATTCATAACCGATTTCCTCCGCGATATGATCGAGGGACTTTACACCGCGCATGAGCGCGTCTCTGGCAAGCGCCATCCGCCAGCGGGCCAGATATTCGATCGGCGCGCAGCCGAGCATTTCATTAAACCGCGCTGCGAAAGCCGAACGCGACATGCCGGCTATACCGGCCAGCTCGGCCACGGTCCAGTTCGCGCGGATATTGGCGTGCACGGCGGACAAGGCGCGGGCAAGCCCGGGCAGCCGCATCCCCTTCACCAGCCCCGCCGGAATTGCCTCGCTGCCCGCGTTTGGCCGACGCAGCACTTCAACCAGCAGAACCTCCAGCATGCGCCGGATGATCAGCTCTTTGCCTGCATCCTCGCGCGCGCATTCTTCCGACAGCAACTCGATCAGGCGCGCCAGGCGGGAGGCTCCGCCCTCACCCGCCGGCACATGGATCAAATCCGGCATCAGAGACAGGAGAAGCGCCGAATTGACCCGCTCGAACATAAAGCTTCCGCCCAGCGCGACAAAATCAGGCTCACCGTCCTGTTCCCCATGCCGCACCGCCTGGCCCTGCGGCTCGACCGGAATACATTCGACGTCGATATCGCTGCAAAACGAGAAGGCAGGCGTGGAGGGCAAAAGAAGGAAATCACCGCGCGCTAACCGCAGCGGTTCCCGACCGTCGATCATGACCCAGGCCACACCGGAAAGCACAACGGCAAAACCCGGCGCATCGTAGGCGCGATAACGCACGCCCCACCGGCCCCGGCCGGAAATCGGCTTGGAGACGGCGGCACTGGGTCGCAAAAGGTCGACGATATCGCTGAGAGGATCCATGATTGGACGATCAATAACAAATAATAGCCGTTTGAGCATATATCATCCAATCCCGACCGTCTATCTCCTGCGCATCAACAACGGAGATTTAAGATGACCAACACCATCCTCATTACCGGCACGTCGTCGGGTTATGGCAAAGCGATTGCCGAACTGTTCCTCGCACGTGGATGGAACGTTATTGCGACCATGCGGCGCCCGGGTGCTGCCTGCTTAACCGGCGATACCGGCCGGCTGCGCGTGCTGCCGCTGGATGTGACGGACGAGGTGAGCATTGCAGCGGCGATCGAGGCCGCCGGCCCGATCGACGTTTTGGTGAACAATGCCGGCATCGGTATGGTCGGCGCTTTTGAGGCAACGCCGATGTCGGCAATCCGCACGATCTTCGACACCAACAGCTTTGGTGTGATGGCCATGACGCAGGCTGTCATTCCGCAGATGAGAAAGCGCCAGTCCGGCACGATCATCAACGTCACGTCCACTGTTACGCTTGCTTCCTTCCCACTTGCCGCCGCTTACACCGCCAGCAAGCAGGCAATCGAGGGTTTTACCGGTTCGCTCGTGCATGAACTGGCTCATTTCAACATCGGCGTGAAGCTGGTAGAGCCAGGTTATGCCCCGACAACCGGTTTCACGAACAACGCCATTCTGCCGCTGGAGCAGTTGCTTCCCGATGATTACGCGGCCTTCGCAAGGCCAGTTCTCGAGGCTTTTGCCACACCGGCCTTGACGACCCGTGAAACCGATGTCGCCGAAGCGGTCTGGAGCGCGGTGCATGACACATCGGGGCAGCTCCACTTTCCAGCAGGCGCGGACGCCGTTGCTCTGGCCCAGAAAAACTGAAGTTCAGAGGACCGGCGCGGCTGCGTAAGCCGCGCCCAACCATATTTGCGTCGGCTTATTCGACCACCACCGACAGTGCCGAGCCGGTATAGACCGGCCGCACCTTCACATTGCCCGCATCGACCGTGGCGAATGTACCAGTCAAGCCGTTGGCGGAAATCACGTCGAGCCGCGTGCCCGCCGCCGGTGCGCCGCCATCGAAGGTGAGCTTCAGCGTCGCGCCCTCCAGCACCACATTGCCCTTGACGTGCAGCGGCGCCTTTTGCGGATCGAGCGCCAGCGTGCCACCCGACTGCTGATAATCGCCGCCGATGACGACGTCCTTCTCTCCGCCGAGCGAAAGCGTGCCGCCGCTCACCAGCACGCCGCCGGTTCCAAGGGCATCGGCGGAGGACGCCACCAGCGTTCCTCCCTTGACGATCGTGCCACCGCTGTAGCTGTTGTCACCGCTGAGCGTCAGCGCGCCGCTGCCGGATTTGACGAGACGCCCTGCCCCGGCAATATCGTTCGTCCAGCGGTCCGCGGCATTAAAACCGCCGGCGGCGGCATCCATCGTCACCTCGACATCGCCGTTAAACGCGCCATAACCACCGGCAGCGGCAACGAGATTGATCCGGCCCCAGCCATTGCTGTCATCGAGTAGCGGATAACCAGCCTCGATTCCGGTGGAGAACAGTACGGCGCGCCGCTCTGCGGCATTTAGATAGGGAAGTCGTGTTTCCAACAGAACCTCGGCGCCCTTCGGCACCACCATCGGCGCGTCACCTGCTGCCTTGTCGCGACTGAAGGAAAAGGTCATGCGCCGGCGATAATCCGCGCCGTTCTTCGCCGCATCGGCAAAGCGGTCGACGTCAGGCTTTGCACCATGGGCAAAATCGATGAGGGATTGGCCCTGCGGCAGGCGCTTGGCGAAATAAGCCTGCACGGCATCATGCCCGGCCTTCTTCACCTCGGCATTTTTCGGGTCCTGTAACATGGCGGCGGCCATCGCCGTTGCCGTAATGCGGCCGCCGATCACGTCGAGTGGCGAATGCATGCCGGCGACGATGCGGCTTTCACCGAGTTCGGAGGCCGCCGTCAACAATTCGGAAAAACGCTCCGGCACGGCATAGGCATAAGCAATGGCGGCAAGATAGGCGGCATTGGTGTGGCCGCTCGGAAAACCGCCATCCTTGGCACGACCGCGATTTTCACGGGCATATTTCAGCGCCGGAACGACGACACCCAGATCGCTGTCATGGCTTTCGAAGGTGCGGTCGCCAATCGTTTCCTTGCCGGTCTCGATCACCTCGCCCTTGGCATTCATGCGCCAGGGCCGTGGTGTGGAATAGAAGTATTTCGCCGGCGATGTCGTACCCTCAGGGCCGCGGATCACCTTCATGAAGGCGACAAAATCCTTCAGCTCGCTATCCGCCGCACCGGCCTCGGTGCCCTTGTCGTCTTCCTTGCGGGTAATGACCTCATTGGGGTCGAAATCCGCCAATGTGTGATTGATCGTGGTCGTCGCACCCGCCCCCTCGCGATACCAGGCGGCGAGCGGCCCCATGCCGTCAATGACGCTGAAACCCTGCGAACGGCGGTCATTCATATAGGCTTCGAAAGCGGCGGCACGCGTGCGGTTTTCACCGGTCACTGACAGCACGTAGCGCATGTTCTCCTGCCAGACGGCGGGATCGACAATCTTCACATGGCTGAAATCCGAGGGGCCATCGCCATTCGCGCCGCCATCCGTCCATTTTTCATCGCCGAGCGTCCAGATGCGGTTGAAACCGGAGAGGATTTCGATGATCGGATTGTCCCGGTCGTCATAGGCACGAACATCCTCGCCCTTCTCATTCTTGCCGGTCTGGTTGCGATAATTGTCGGAAAGCGGCAGCGGATAGGTCGCGGTAGGCTCCGGCACCGTGATCGCATAACCCTGACCTGCCGGCCCGGTGCGATCAAACGCTTGCGCGCTCGGAACAAGAACGAGCAATGCGACGGAGGCAAGCAGGGACAATCGTGCGGACGGAAAAGACGACATCTTCAGTTTGGCCATGACGAATCCTATGATTTGCAGCGAGTGACGCGTGACGAAAACAGGCGGCACGGCTTCCCGCGCGCCTCGTCATCAGGTTTAAACGGAGCGTATTTCAGTTTTTCGATGGTTCTGATCGAGAGAGCATATGCGGCAATATCCGCCCGAAAAAAGCGGAGAGATATGCCCGGAGACCGGCTCCGGGCATATCGTTTGGTGGCTTGGCTCTTCCGGCAAAGCCGGAATGGTAGCCCCTTATTTCTTGACTGCGACCGCCTCATTGATCTTGGCGACATCGTCAGCCAGAACCTTGTAGGTCTGGTCGAGCGTCAACTCACCGACGATCAACTGGCTCATCCGCTGCACGATCTGCTGATACATGGCGCTGCCGCCCTTGGCGCGCTCAAATTCGCGAGCTGCCTGCGGCACGTTCTTCTTGTTGTCGAGGAAGACCTTCATCGCCGCCTTGGCATCTTCGCTCTTCAGCTTGTATTGCGGATCGACGATCTCCGCGCCCGTCAGGATGACGTAGTTTTCGGCGATTTCCCGCTGCACCTTCTCGGAGCCGAGGAATTCGACGAAATGAGCGACATCTTCAGGATATTTGGTACGCTTGAAACCGACAATGGCGGTACCGCCGGGCATGGCGTAGCAACCGGCATCGCCGCAGGGCGCATTGATCGCGGTCCATTCGAAGGCGTCGCCGATCTTGTTCTGGAACGGATTGACCATCCAGTTGCCGGCAAGATAGGTCACGACGTTGCCGTTGACGAACTCGTCACCCATGTTCTTGTACTGCGAACCGCCGGCGGCACCCCACATTTCCTTGGGGAAGCTGCCATTCTGCGTCCAGGAATAGATATCGGCGATGTATTTCTTCGACGCGTCATCGGGGAAGCTGAACTTCCCATCCTTCACATAGGTCGCTCCATAAGCAAAGGCACCGCCAGAGAAGCGGTGGCCGGAGCGGTCCATGGTAAAGGGAATCTGCACACCGGTTGACTTGGCGACGCGAGCGGAAGCCTCGACGATCTCGCTGAATTTCGCGGTCGGGCCGGGCAGCGGCTCACCCGCCTGCTCGAACAATGTCTTGTTGACGAAGGGCAGGTTCAGCGTCTGCGACGCCATGTAGCCGTTGATCGACTGCGGATCATTGACGTTGGGCAGGCGAAGCTGGTTGAGGCTGGAACCGTGCAGCTTGGCGAAGGCCTCCGCATCCTTCATGTAAGGACGCATGTCGAGATAATAGGGCGCAAGCTGCCAGTCGGTGATCTTGGCGATATCTGGGCCTTCGCCGACCGCCAGCTGTACCGGCAGTTGCTTGGAAACGGCATCATAGCCCGAAGACACGAAGTTGACCTTCACGCCCGGATTGGCGGCCTCGAACTCCTTGCTGAGTTCAGACATGCGCTGCACATAACCCTGGTCGTCATCCGTAAAAAGAAAAGTGATCGTGCGGGTCTCCGCCTGCGCGACCGAAAGACCCGCGATAGAAGCCAATACGAGGGCGCTGACGCCCGAAAACAATTTCACCATGCTCATCCTCCCAATGAAAATATTTTCATAAATCGAACAGAAGCTCCTCTGCTTAATTCGATTTATCCTCTTTTGCGGCTTGACAGAATAAACGTCAAGCTGTTTGTTTTGGCGAAATCGCACAAATCAACGTGAAAAAGCGAAGATAGATTTGTGAAAATAATTTCATAAAGATCGAAGGGAGGCGATCCATTATGACGGATGGACCTTTGGCGACGACTGCGTCGCAACCCACATATACCGTTGCCGACGGCGAAACGGTGACGGCCTGGATAGTCTCCGATCTGGTAGAGACCTCGTTTCCGGGAACGCCCGCGCCGGCGGAGGACCGGGTGAACTACCGTTTCATCAATGGTTTCGTCGATGTCGGCGACCTCCCCTGCCGCAAGGCCTTCCAGCAGACCATGATCGGTCGCGACATCGCGCCTGAGGCTGCCTTTGCGGTTTCGCACCTTAACCTGCCGGGTTCCAACCGCCGCGTTGAATTCACCGGCTTCTGGCATGTTCCCACCCACGTGCAGCGCTGGCTGAAGGGCACATTCCGCAGCGACACCACGCGAAAAGCGCATTTCCGGCTGCGTACCTGCGGCGGCGTGCGCATCTGGGTGAACGGCGCTGAACAGGTGCGCTTCGAACCCTTTATCCGCAATGTCGAAACCAGCCGTGACATCACACTCGAGCTTGCGGCCGGCGATAACGAGGTGCTACTGCTCTGCGAGGATCTGGCGGAACGCGACATCATCTGGTTCTTCGAGCTTGAGGTTATCGACACCGTGCCGCTGACGGTCGTGCTGCCCGTGCCGCTCGACCGGGAAAAAACGAAGCGTCTTGCTGCCCTGGTGCGCGACGTTCGTCCTGCCCGGGACGTGTTTTGCGGCACGGCTCTCGAACTGGTTTTCGGGGCGGTGCCGACAAGCGACCTGCCCGTGCATATCGCGGTCAAAAGCCATGGCCATGAGCGTGCTGCGCTCGCGGAAGTCGACATCGTGCTGAAGGCCGGGCAATCCTCGCTGACGATCCCCGAGACGACAGGCATTTCGGACGGATATCACGGCGTCAAGATCACCATGGGATCCGGAGCTGGAACGGTAACCCGCGTCATCGACGCGGCCTTCATGCATGATATCGCGCCGGAAGCGCCCGATGCCGATATTGGGGAGCGAAAGAAAGCGGCTCTCTCCTTTAGCGCCCGTTTCGGCGCATGGCGCATCGGCCGGGCGCTGGCGATGGTCGCCACCGGCAGCGATGACCTCAAGACAATTGGCGGCATCGTTGATGCGACGCTGCGGTCCATCGACCGGCGCGAAGACTGCTCCGATTTCATCATGATCCCGCTGCTCTGGCTGGTGCGCGCCCATAGTGACCGCCTGCCGACCGAGATGCTGGAGCGGATCAATGCTTCGATCCTCGCCTATCGCTACTGGGTGGATGAACCCGGCAATGACGTCATGTGGTTCTGGAGCGAGAACCACGTTCTGTGCTTTCACACCAGCCAGCTGCTGGCCGGCGACTATCTGCCGGACGCCGTCTTCACCGCCTCTGGCCGCACCGGCCGGCAACAGGCGGCGCTGGCGGCGGACCGGCTGGGGCGCTGGTTCGACAGCGTCGAGGCGCATGGCCTCGCCGAATGGAATTCGGCCGCCTATTACCCGGTGGATTTCATCGGCCTTCTCGCCATTGAGCATTGGGCAGGGACGGAGCTTGCCGCACGCGCACGCTACCAGCTCGATCTCATCTTCGAGATGATCGCGCTGCACACGCTTGGCGGCGTTCCCTCCGGTTCGCAAGGCAGGGCTTACGACAAGGAGCTGCGTGCCGGGCCGCTGACGGAACTGGCGCCCTTTGCGCAGGTGGCCTTCGGCCAGGGCTGGCTCAACAATGGCGTCGCCTCGCTGCCGATGTTCTGCTGCGGCGATTATTTGCCGCCCCCACATCTTGCCGCCCTTTCGCAGCTCGAGAGCGGCCGCATGGTGGAGGCGCGTTACGCGCAGGGGCTGGAACCCGGCAAGCTCGTGCTTTTCAAGAACGAGGCCGCGCAGCTTTCAACCGTGGTGGATCATAAAACCGGTCGCAAAGGCCACCAGCAGCATGTCATGGACATCAAACTCGCCGGCCATCCCATGGCGCGGCTCTGGGTCAACCATCCCGGCGAGGATGATCCGTGGGGCACGCAGCGCCCCTCCTACTGGGCAGGCAGCGGCATCCTGCCGCGCGTGGCGCAACACCGTGATCTGGCGATGATGATCTTCGACACGGACGATCACCGCAACGACTGGACCCATGCCTATCTCGGCCGCGATGGGCTGGACGACGTGTTGACGGAGGGCAACTGGCTCATCACCCGTTCGGGCCGAGGCTTTGCCGCGCTTTATGCGACGAACGGGCTTGAACCCGTTACCGCAGGCGCCACCGCCAATCGCGAGATCAGATCACCCGGCCGCCGCGCCGGCTGGATCGGCGTCATCGGCTGCGGGGATGTCGCGGAGTTTGCCCGTTTTCGGGAAAAAATCCTCGGCACGCGCGTCACCTTCGAAGCCGAAAGCCGGCTGCTCTCGGTCACACCGCCGGGCAGACCGGACCTCACCCTCACCTGGGACGGCGCGTTCACCATTGGCGGGCAAGCCATGGCCTTCGACCACGAGCAGCCCCAACCCGAAATCACATTCGACAGTGCCGATCCCGCATCCGGCGGCGCGGCACGACCATTTTACTCCTAATCGGAATAACCAGATGAACCAGCCAAGCATGGAAAAAGACACTCTTCGGACGACGATCGACAATGTCGCCGCCGCCTTCAGCCGCCTCAAGGGCATTCAGGAAGGTCTGGCGAGCGGCAGTTCCGATGGCAAGATCCAGTTCGACGAATGGGACTGGGAGGTGGGTGTCGGCCTTTACGGCTTCCTGCGCCGGGCGCTGGCCGCCAACGACCAGAAGGCATTGGACGACCTCGTGACATGGTACGGCTGGCAGATCGAGCGTGGCCTGCCGCCGCGCCAGATCAACAGTTCCGCGCCGATGCTGCCGCTGGTCATCCTGACAGAACATGTCGATCGTCCGGATTTCCGGGCGCTGGTGGAAGACTGGGCCGACTGGCTGGTTCATGAATTGCCTAAAACCGAGGATGGCGGCTTCCAGCACGTCGTCAAGGAACGGCTGAACGAGGGCGAATTATGGGACGACACGCTGTTCATGGCATGTCTGTTCCTCGCCCGCGCCGGCGTCGTCTGCAAACGCCAGGACTGGATCGACGAAGCGGTCTACCAGTTCATGGTCCATACGCGTTATCTGTCGGATCCCGTCACCGGGCTGTGGTATCATGGCTGGACTTTCAACGGCCGCCACAACTTCGCCGACGCCTTCTGGGCGCGCGGCAATTCCTGGATTACGGTCGCCATTCCCGAACTCTTCGAACTGGTGCCGACGCTCTCCGAAAAGGACAGGCGTTTCCTCGCCAACGTGCTGGCAAGCCAGGTGCGGTCGCTCAGGCAATATCAGCGCGATGACGGCATGTTCCACACGCTTCTCGACGACCCGACCTCGCCGGTGGAAACATCAGCCACGGCCGGTATCGCCTACGGCATTCTGCGCGGCATCGAAGCCGGCATTCTCGGCGAAGAAAACCGGCCGCATGCGGAACGGGCGCTGAAGGCGGTGCTCGGCAATATCGATGATGAAGGCGTCGTGCACGGCGTCTCCGATGGCACGCCGATGGGCCACGATCTCGAATTCTATCGCCGCATTCCCAATCTGCCGACGCCCTACGGGCAGGCGCTGACGATGCTTCTCCTGATCGACGTGTTCCTGAAAAGGCCGCAGGTATCATGAGCGCGCAGCCAGACATCACCATAACAGCCGGAAGCGGCGACGCCACCGCCGACATCCAGCGGGCGATCGATACGGTCTCCGCGGCGGGCGGCGGGCGCGTGTCGCTTTCGGCCGGACGCCATGTCAGCGGCGGCCTTCATCTCAAGAGCGGCGTGGAGCTGCATCTTGCCGAAGATGCGGTGCTTGCACCCGTCTCCGATTACGAGGCCTATGCCCATACGACAGTTTCCGTCATCGCCGAGGCATCCAACCGCGGCATGATCATTGCCCGGCGAGCAAGCAACATCGCCGTCACCGGTCCCGGCCGCATCGAGGCGGGCGGCGAGAACTTCATCACCGGCGATGACGAGGCGATGGGAACCTATATTCCGGCGGCGCGGCGTCCGCGCGTCATGGTGTTGGAAGCCTGCCGCAACGTGCGCCTTGAAAACCTCTTCGTCAGCGGCTCACCCATGTGGACGCTGCATATGGTCGATTGCGACGATCTCAATTTCCGCAACCTCCGAATCGAAAACGACCGCCGCCTGCCCAATACCGACGGCATTGTGCTGGACGCCTGCCGCCGCGCGCTGATCGAGGATTGCTCCATCTCCACCGCCGATGACGGCATCTGCTTGAAGACCAGCGCCGGGCCGGATGGCAAGGCCGTGGGCGTCTGCGACGATATCACGGTGCGCCGCTGCACCGTCTCAAGCATGAGCTGCGCCCTGAAACTCGGCACGGAATCCTTCGGCGATTTCACCAATGTGGTGTTCGAGGATTGCAATATCGTCCAGTCCAATCGCGGCATCGGCCTTTTCTCCCGCGATGGCGGCGCGATGCGTAACATCCGTTTTTCACGGATTGAGGCCGAGTGCCATGAAACGCCGGGCGGTTTCTGGGGATCGGGTGAAGCACTCACCGTCACAGTCGTCGATCGCCGACCCGAACGTCAGGCTGGCAGCGTGGAAAACCTTGTTGTCGAGGATCTGAGCGGCTTCATGGAAGGCGCGATCAATCTCGTCTCCACGTCGAGGGCCGGTATTCACAATGTCACGCTGGAGCGCATCACGCTGTCGCAGCAGCCCGGCAGACTGCGCACCGGCCTGCAATATGACCTTCGCCCCACCAATGCCGATATCGCCCCGAGCCCCGAAGCCGCCGGCCGCGCCAATGCCTGGACACGCGATGCTGACGGGGGGATCGTCGGGCTTGAGGATTATCCGGGCGGCATGCCCGCTGTTTATCTCTCCGGCGTCGGGGGATTTTCTGCGCGCGATGTCGCCATCGCAAGACCATCGCCCCTGCCGCAGGGCTGGAATGAAGAAGAAATCGTCGCTGAGACGAACTTGCCCGAAGGGAGCAGGTCATGGGAAGTCTGAAGCTAGAAAACCTCAACAAGGCATTCGGTGCCGTTCATGTGCTGCATGATATCGATCTTCAGATCGAGAACGGGGAGTTCGTCGTTTTTGTTGGCCCCTCGGGCTGCGGAAAATCGACGCTGCTGCGCATCATCGCCGGTCTTGAGGATGTGTCCTCCGGCACCATCGGCATTGGTGGGCGCGATGTCAGCGCGCTGTCGCCAGCCGAGCGCAAGATCGCCATGGTCTTCCAGTCCTACGCGCTTTATCCGCATATGAGCGTGCGCAAGAACCTTGCCTTCGGCCTGGAAAACCTGCGCTTCAAGCGGGCGGAAATCGAAAGCCGCATCAACGAAGCCGCGCGGATGCTGGCGATCGAACCCTATCTCGACCGCAAGCCGAAACAGCTTTCCGGCGGCCAGCGCCAGCGCGTCGCCATCGGCCGCGCCATCGTGCGCGAGCCTGACATCTTCCTGTTCGACGAACCGCTGTCGAACCTCGATGCGGCGCTGCGCGTGCAGACGCGTGCCGAAATCACGCGGCTGCATCGCGATATCAAGACGACGATGATCTATGTGACGCATGATCAGGTGGAAGCCATGACCATGGCCGACAAGATCGTGGTGCTGCGCGCCGGGCGCATCGAGCAGGTGGGCAGCCCGCTTCAGCTTTTCGACAATCCGCGCAACCTCTTCGTCGCCGGTTTCCTCGGCTCGCCGCGCATGAATATCCTGAAAGGAACAATCGTCACCGGCAGCGACGGCAATCTGGAAATCGACGCCGGATATGGCACGCCATTGCCCTGCCTTGTCGATCCGGCCGCCGTCAGCCCCGGACAGGCGGTGCTGGCGGGCATCCGCCCTTCGCATTTCACGGTGACGGACAATGCCGGCCTGCCCTTTGAGGTTCAGTACCACGAAAGCCTCGGCACAGAGACCTATCTCTATGGCAATCTTCAAGGCCAGAAAGAGCAGATCATCGTGCATCAGGCGGGCCATTTCGCGCCTGCCTCCGGCGCAGTGCTGAAGATCATGCCGGCGCGTGAAAGGGTGCATATCTTCGACCCCGCCACCGAACTGGCGCTGCCGCGTCTCAATAGCGAGGGGAGAGGTTAGAATGGCCAATCCGAAGCTTGCGAGACTGTCCGACCGTGCTCTAGATGCCGTGATGGCCATCGCCGAAGTGCCGCTCAATTTCATCGAGCGGGTGATCGGCAAAAAGCGCATGCCTTATATTTTCCTGATGCCGAACCTCGTCCTGTTCGGCATCTTCACCTTCCTGCCGATTGCGATTGCCGTCGGTTACGCTTTCACCGGCGGCACCGAACTCCTGATAAGCGACCGCCCCTTCGTGGGGCTTGAAAATTTCGGCAAGCTGCTCGATTGCCAGAGTTACATGGATCCCGGAAGCTGCCGGGAATCGCTGTTCTGGACGGCGATCTGGAATACGCTGTGGTTCGTCGGCTTCAATGTGACCGCCACGCTGTTCGTGGCGCTTGTCACCGCTCTCATCCTCAACCGGGCGATTGCCGCGCGCGGTTTCTTCCGCGCCATGTTCTTTTATCCCGTGCTGCTGTCGCCGGTTGTCATCGGCCTCATCTGGAAATGGTTCCTTGACCGCAACGGCCTGCTGAACGCCTTTTTGCAGATGCTCGGCGTGCCGCCGGAAATCTTCCTGCTGGATGTCGGCTGGTCGCGCTTCTTCGTCGTGGTGGTTTCAGTCTGGTTCCATATGGGCTTTTATACGCTCATCCTGCTGGCCGGCCTTCAGGCCATCCCGAAGGACCTCTATGAAGCCGCCGCCATCGACGCCGCCTCGCCCCGGCGCACGCTCTTGCGCATCACCCTGCCGCTGCTTGGGCCCAACCTGCTCGTCGTGCTCATCCTGTTGATGATCAGATCGGTGCAAATCTTTGACGAAGCATGGGTTTTGACCAATGGCGGTGGGCCGGGCACGGCCAATACATTCGTGGTGCAATATATCTACCAGATGGCCTTCGGCAGCGATCTGCGGCTGTTCGGCTTGGCATCCGCCGCATCGGTTCTCATGGGCCTTGTGCTTCTCGCGCTGACGCTCGTGCAATTGCGCCTCGGCAAAAAGATGGAGTCCTGATCATGTCCGGCAACCTCAACGCCGTCGCGTTCCTCACACGCACCCGCCGCCCCGGCCGGATCGGCCTTACCGACGTCCTGTCATGGGTCTGGCTCATCGGCGGCACGTTGGCCGTCCTCATCCCGGTCGTCTGGGCCGCCATGTCATCGCTGAAACCGGAAGCCGAAATCACCCGGTTTCCGCCGAGCCTTCTGCCGCGCGCCGCCGTGCAGGTGGAGGTGCAGGGTTATGACAAGCCGCTCAGTGTCTGGAAAGCCACCATCGATGGTGTAGCGCGGGAAATGGCCATGGTCCGCCGCGTCGGCCTGAAAGCCCAAATGGTGGACCCGGCCAATCCCGGCCCGCCCGTCAGCGTCGATACGCGGGAAATATCACCCGTCCAGAAACTGACCATCGCGACGGAAAACTTCACCGATCCGCTGACCCGGTTCAGCTTCCTGACCTTCCTCAAGAACTCGGTCTTCGTCACCTTCGTCGCGACCATCTTGACCCTGATCGTCAACGCCATGGCGGCCTTCGCCCTCTCCAAATACCGCTTCCGCGGCGAGAAGGCGATTTTCGTGCTGATCATCTCCACCCTGATGATCCCGCTCACCGTCGTCATGGTGCCGGCCTATCTGGTCATCGTCGGTGTCGGCCTCGTCGACAATCTCTGGGGCGTCATCATCCCCACCGTGGCTACGCCAACCGGCGTTTTCCTGCTGCGGCAATATATGCTGACCATCCCCGACGAGTTGATCGAGGCCGCCCGTGTCGATGCGGCAAGCGAATTCCGCATCTTCTGGCGCATCATCCTGCCACTGACGGCCCCTGCCCTTGCGGTCCTCGCGATCTTCTCGGTGCTCTGGCGCTGGAACGACTTCCTCTGGCCGCTGATCGTCCTCAGCAGCCGCGAAAACTTCACATTGCAGGTGGGGCTGAACGCCTTCCAGGGCGAGTTCTCGGTGCAATGGCACTATATTCTCGCTATGACCTTCCTCAGCCTTGCGCCCGTCACCGTCGTGTTCCTGTTCCTGCAGCGCTACATCACGACAGGGATTGCCGGCACGGGCATGAAATAAACTGCAAAATCACTTGGGGGGCGGCGCAATGCTGCCCCTCAGCACAAGGCGACAGCCCAGTTCCAGCCGGTGCGCCGGCCGGGTCGGATCAGCCGCCACAAGCCGCTGCTCCAAAAGGGAAAGTGCGGCACCACCAAGCCTGTCGGCAGGCAATTGTATGGTGCTGAGCGGCGGCGCGCTGAAGGCGGCCGGCATGATATCGTCGAAACCCAGCACCGAAACATCATCCGGAACGCGGATACCGGCTTCCGTCAGCGCCTTCAGGCAGCCGAGCGCCAGATTATCGGCAGCGCAAAAGATCGCCGTCGCGTTTCTAAGCGGGCGTGTCTCGGCCAGCAGACGGCGGATGGCAACCTCGCCCCATTCCGGCTCGTAGCTTTCCACCTCGATGACCATATTGGCCGGAACTTTCAGGCCCGCCGCCAGAAAGGCGTCGCTATAACCATCAAACCGCCGGCGGATCGTCGTGCGGCCCTTCCAGGTGACATGCAAGATATTGCGATGCCCGAGTGAGAGCAGATGCTCGATACCAAGCCGCGCGCCAAAACGGTTCTCGGCCGTCACCGTATCGACAATCATGGCCGGGTCTTCACCATTGATCAGCACCACCGGCCTGCCAAGCGCTGAGAGCGCCTCAACCAGTTGCGCCCTGTCATCATTGAGAACCACGATGCCATCGACATTGTCGGCATCGGCAGCCTCCGCCACGGCAACGGGATCAAGCCGGCTCGTCGTGCTGACAAACGGAACGATGCGAATGCCGCGCTTCTCGCATTCGCGCCGGAAGCCGTTCAGCATCGTCCAGCTGACCATGTTGAGATCGCTCTGCGGCGCGGCGTCATTGGTCATGGCTAGCAACACGACACGCAAAGTGGCGATCGTCGCCTTCTGCCGGCGGTTTTCGAGATAACCGAGCATGCGGGCCGCCTCCAGCACTCGCTCGCGAACCTGAATAGTCAAGGGGGCTGTACCGTTGATGGCGTGTGAAGCCGTACTCAGCGAAACATTCGCCTCCCGCGCCACGTCCTTAAGCGTCGTTTTCCTGTCTATTTTCATAAAGGGGAATTCAACCACTCTTCTTCGGACGGTGCGGGCAGAAAGCCTGCTCAATGCAGTCGATCTGAAGAATACCCGTGCCTGTTTGCTGCTCTCTAATCTGCGGAAGACTACAGCATGATCCGTAAAGACGGAATTGAATTCTCTGGTTTTTATCCCCGCCCATAAAGCGCCGCCCGCGGCGAACCACGGGCGGCGAGGCGGTCAGAGCGCCTGGGAGATATGGGCTATGCTGCCCTTCACCGCAGCGGCGGGGTCCTTCAGGTCATGCACTTCCGTCGCAAAGGGTTCGAAGCTGTAAGGACCGTCGTAACCGGCCGCCTCCAGCATCCTGATCTGGGCGATATTCTCCAGCCGGTCGCCGCCATCCACCAGAACGCGATGGGCGTCCAGCATGTCGGTGACGGAGATGGCGGGGTCGACGACGCCGGAAATGTGGACGAGGCCGGTACGTTCGGGGAAGAACGCCGTCTCGCCCGCAAGGTGGTGGTGGAAGGTGTCGTGCACCAGCTTGTAGACATCTGCGCCGCCGGCCGCGTCGATTGCCTTGATGGCTTCGGCCTTGGTGCGCAGCGAGGAGACCGGGAAGCCGAGCGGCTCGACAAAGCCTGTCAGGCCGCGTTCTTCGAGGATCAGTTTCATGGCCTTCAGCGCCGCCACGAGATCGTCAAAAGACACCGCCGTGCCGTCATTGAGCGGGCACATGACCAGCGCCTTGGCACCGCTTGCCGCGGCATAATCGGCCATGGCAACGGCGCGCTGCGGCAGGTCGCCCGACCAGACGTTGAAGGGATAAAGCGCATTGATCGAGATGATCGTCACCCCGGCCTTTTCGGCTGCCGCCTTCACCGCAGCCGGATCCACCGTGCCGACGATATCAGGCAGGTCGTTGCGGATTTCGACTTCGGTAAGGCCGAGTTCACGGGCAGTCGCGAAGAACTCCTCGAGGGAAAGTTTCGGCGCGGTGATGTGGTTGATGGCAAAACGCATGAAAGACCTCACTGATAAAGGGCGGGACGAGTGGGAAGCTCGATTGCGACGGCTGCCCCGTCTGTTTCCTGTGCGGCAACGCATGCATCGGAGGTGATGGCGGCCACGTAGCCGTCCCAGGAATTCGGTCCCGATGCCGCTCCCTTCGCCGCCGCATGGATGAAGTCCTGCAATTCGACATCGTAGCTGGCGATAAAGCGATCCTTCCAGTCGGTGAGGATATCGTTCTGCAGTTTGGCGCCAAGACGCGTCTGAACCGACATCGGTTCTGGCAGGCTGGCAATGCCGTCCTCGCCCACCACCTGGCACTGAATATCATAGCCATAGTGGCAATTGACGAAGATTTCGACGTCGATGATCGTGCCCTTGGCCGTTTCCAGAATGACGATCTGCGGGTCCTTCAGCTTCGCATGGCTGCGGGCAGCGGAGCGGGGGAAGAGAACGCGGGCCGAAACATAATCATCATCGAGCAGCCAGCGCAGCACGTCGATCTCATGGATCATCGTGTCGTGGATCGCCATGGGCGTGACGTACTGTTCCGGAACCGTCGGGTTGCGGTGGGCGGCATGCACCATGATCGGCGCGCCGATCTTGCTATCGACGGCCTGTTTCAGCGCCACGTAACCGGCGTCGTAACGGCGCATGAAGCCCACCTGCACCAGCCGCTTGCCATGCGCCACTTCGGCATCGACGATGCGCCTTGCGCCTTCCGCCGTCGTCGCCAACGGCTTTTCGCAGAAGCATGGCTTTCCGGCAGCAATGGCCGCCAGCACATATTGCTCATGGGTTGCGCCCCATGAGGTGACGAGCACGGCATCCACATCGGGCGATGCGATCAGCTCTTCGCCGGTTGCGAAAACGACGGCATCCGGGACGATGTCGTTTTTGACCGCCTCGGCCGAGGCGCGGTTGACGTCGCTGAGCGCAACGATCTTCCCGCCGCCCAGAACCTTGTTGATACGGCGGGCGTGATCGCGCCCGATTGCGCCGGTGCCGACGACACCAATTCTCACAGTCATCTGAAAAACCTCATTTCCAGTATTTGGCGACGTATCGCCGGGTTTCGCTGAGCATGAACCGCGCGCTTTCATCGACACGGTCTTCCCAGGCAAAGACGCAGTTCGACAGCACGCCGTCGAATTTCATGTCGGCAAGCGTCGCAAAGAAGGTCTCCCAGTCGATCTCGCCCTGGCCGAAATCGGTGTGCTGGTGCACCCTCACCTTCGAGCCGGGCGGATTGACGATGTAACGCAGCTGCGACGACTTGTTGTGGTCATAGGTATCGGCAAGGCGCACATGCACCAGATGGCCCTCCGTCGCGCGCAGGTTCGCCACCATGTCCGGCCCGTAAAAGAACGTGTGCGGCGCGATGAAGGAGGCCTTCACCGCCTTGGAATTGATGGTCTTGATGATGTCGATGGCCGGGGCGATTTCCTCGATCCAGTCTTCGGGATGCGCCTCCAGCGACAGCACCAGCCCTTCCCGCTCCAGGATCGGCACCAGAATATCCATGGCGCGGAAGAACTGCGCCTCGCAGGTTTCCGGCCGGTGCAGGCCGGAGCGGTCGTTGAGGCAGCGATCCGGCGAGCCGCCACGGCCGAATTCCGAAACGAACATCGGGCATTCCATCTCGACCGCGATCTCGATGGCGCGTTTCCAGTTGTCGATCGCCACTTCCCATTCGTCCGGATAGGGGCTTGCCCAGCGGTACATGGGTTGCAGCGTGGCGAGACCGATCCCATGGTCCTTCAACGCCTTTTTGAATTCGGCGACCCGTTCGGGATAGACCTTGGGCCGTGTCCACCAGGAGAGGAAATCCGGGCGCGGCGAAAGTTCGACGTAATCATAACCGAGTTCGGCGACCTTGCGGCAGGTCTCAGGCAACGAGAGATGCCGGAACATGTGGGGATCAAGCGTATGTTTCATGGCTGTTTCCAGTGGAGGGATAAAAAGACCGGGGCCGAAGCCCCGTCTATTTCGCGTAGGCGGACATGTTTTCCGGTGTAACGAGTTCGAACGGCACCCAGAGCGTCTTCTCAGTGCTTTGCCCGGCAGCGGCCTTCACCGCCGTCTGGACGGAGACCTCCCCCTGCTTCGTCGCATTCTGGTAAACGGTGATATCGAGATCGCCGGTCTGCATGGCGGCAAGACCATCCGGCGTGGCGTCTATGCCGGCAATGACGACATCCTTCATGGAAACGCCCGCTGCTTTGAGCGCCTGCGCGGCTCCGATCGCCATTTCATCATTATTGGCAATGACGGCATCGAACTGGATGCCCGCCGTCAGCCAGGAGGATACGAGGTCCTGCGCCTGCGTGCGGCTCCAATTCGCTGTCTGCTTTTCAAGGATTTCGATCTTGCATTCCGGTTTGGAAAATACCGTTTCGACATCCCTGGTGCGCACCAGCGCCGCATGGTTTTCCAATGGTCCCATCAGGATGACGGCCTTGCCCTTGCCACCCATCAGCTTGCAGGCGGCTTCAGCTTCCATGGTGCCGGAATCGAGTTCGTTGGAACCGACAAAGGCCGTTCCGTCAGGCAGGCCGGTTTCCAGCTCGGCCGGCGGATGGTTGACATAAACCAGCGGAATTTTTGCGGCTGATGCGGCCTTGGTGATTGCGGCAGTGGCGTCGCCATCCACGGCATTGACGATGATCGCGTCGACACCATTGGCGATGAAATTCTGCACCTGATTGAGCTGCTTCGACGGATCGAGCTGGGCCTCCTCGACCAGAAGCTCGATGTTTTTATCGCGCCCGGCTTCAGCCCTGATACCGTTAAGCAGGATCGTCAGAAACGGGTTGTCGAAAGACGTCATCGAGACTGCGATGCGGGTCTCGGCAAGGGCCGGTGTCGCGAAGATGCAGAGCGCCGTCGCCATCAATAGTTTCTTCAAGGTTTCCTCCCACGGAAAATCGCTGCTGATTGCTTCATTCTGTATCGCCGGAGCCGGCCATCCTGCCGGCTCCGGCGCGTTCGGCCCGCCCGGCGGCACTCCCCGGGAGCGGAGAAGCCGCCAAGGCAAGGCCATGGCTCAGTTCTTGGCCTGATAGTTCTTTAGGTTGTCAGGCGTCACCAGTTCGAAGGGAACGAAGACCTTCTTGTCGATCGTCTCACCCTTGGCGAGTTTCAGCGCCGCATCGAGAGCACCCTTGCCCTGTCCTGCGGCATTCTGGAAAACGCTCACATCCAGATCCCCCGCCGCCATGGCGGCAAGCGCGTCCTGCGTGGCGTCGATGCCGGCGATGATGACGCTGTCCATCGACCGGCCCGCCGCCTTCAGCGACTGGATAGCGCCGATGGCCATCTCGTCATTGTTGGAAATGACGGCATCGAACTCAACGCCGGCTGAAAGCCAGTTGGTCATCAGGTCCGACCCTTGGGTGCGCGACCAGTTGGCGGATTGTTCCTCGACAAGCTTGATGAAGCTGCAATCAGGCGTGGCAACGACATCCTTGATATCCTGCGTGCGCATACGCGCCGCCTGGTTGGAAAGCTCGCCCATCATCACCACGGCCCTGGCTTCCGTCTTGCCCGCCTCCTTCAACAGCCGGCAGACTTCCTGCGTCTGCAACGTGCCCGACTGCTTTTCATCGGAAGCGACAAAGGCCTGTTTTTCCGGCAGGCTGTCGAGATTGACCGGCTGGCGGTTGACATAGACAAGCGGAATACCGGCGGCGGCAGCGGCCTGCGAAAGCGCCACGGTCGCGTCCGTATCCACCGGATTGACGATGATGGCATCGACACCGGCGGCGACGAAGTTCTGCACCTGGCTCAGCTGCTTGCCGACATCGTTCTGTGCATCCTCCACCTGCAGCGACACACCGTTCATGCCCTTGGAATAATCGATCATGCCGTTGCGCAGCACGGTCAGGAAATTATCGTCGAACAGGGCCATCGAGACCCCGACGGTCTGCGCCGAAGCGCCCGTTGCCAGCATCGCGGCGAAAGCTGCAATTGCGAAATGTCTTTTCATGTCGTTCTCCTCCAAACCCCTTTGAAAAGAACCGGTCGAGCTGGCTTGAGCGCATCGCGCCACCACCGCCTTCCGGCAAAAGCTGGCCTTCGCCGCGAATGAAAACTCGCAGCGTCAAACAGCCTCGAAATAATCTAATGTCGTGTGGGTCCGGCCTCCTGCCCGTTCCACCCGCGGCCAAGATTTCCTAGTCCGGCCCTGGCGTCAACGCGTCAGAGACCACCGAAACCATCAAGCCTGATAGAAACAGACACCGGATTTATGATGGAATCCATCAAACCATCAAAGGCTCTCAGGAACCCACAGATGCGCAGGCACAAAACGCTGTCCCGGCGTTTCCGCAATACCGTGTTCGATAGTGTGGACCATGGTGGCAAGAAGGTCGGCGCACAGCTCGCGAAGCGGTGTCTGGAAGACGCCGCTGATGCGCCTTTCCAGCAGTGCCTGACGGGACTCGGGCGTGAGTTCATTCACGAGACAGACGATTGTCTCCTGCTTGTTTTCTTGCTGCATGGCCTCGACCACCCCTTCCATGCCGCCGCCGATGCAATAGATGCCGACGAGATCCCGGTGCTTGGAGATGGTGTCCATGACAAGCTCATAGGTCAGGCGACGCGTTTCGAGCGTGATGAGGGCATCCATCACCTCGAATTCCGGCGCATATTCCCGCATGTAGCTGCGAAAGCCCGTTTCGCGCAGCGAATGGCCGTGGAACCGGTGGCCGCCCAGCAGCAAAAGCACCTTCCCCCTGCTGCGCGCCAGTTGCGAAATCATCCAGGCGGCCGTGCGCCCAACCTTCATATTGTTGGCGCCGAGATACGCCTCCCTCACGCCCTGGGCAAAATCGGACAGCAACGAAAACGTCGGAATGCCTTTGGCTTTCAAAGCCTCGACGGCGGCCGTAACATCGTGATGGTCCGGCCCCGTGGCGGCAACCGCCTGCACGCGGCCCTTCATGCCTGTCAGCAACGCTGCAAGCTCGCCCGGCTCGCCCGACTGGGCAAATTCGATGCGCAGGTTGAGGTGACGATCCCGGATGTTGCGCGCCGCAAGCTCCAGCTCGTCGGCAAAGGTCTGGTAGAAAGCATGCCGTTCCTTGCGCAGGATGATGCCGAGACTATAGGACGGCATATCGGCCAGCATGCGCTGGCGAATGATGTTGGTGGCGTGAAAGCCGATCTTCTCCGCCGCCTCGAATACCCGCCTCGCGGTTTCCTCCCGCACCGGCAGGCGGCCGTTCAGTACCCGGTCGACGGTGGCGACGCTGACGCTCGCGGCTTTTGCGACATCGGTGATGGTCGGACGCTTCATGTTGGCTCCCGCAGGCGGAAAGATTCCTGTCATATCTCGCAAAACATGTCACGGATAATGATGGAATCCAACATGTACGAGGGGATATGGCGGCGAGCGCCATAGTAAAAATTCCGACCCGCCGCCACTTGAACAGCTCCTGCTTTACCAGTCCATTACGACTAGCCACTAAGACTAGTCTACCACTCCTCCTCCCTCATCCCTGTGCTTGTCACAGGGATCCAGCCAACCCAAGTCCTGGGCTAAAAGAGTCTCTCCGCCGCGCAGACGCGCGTCGGCTGGATTCCTGTGACAAGCACAGGAATGAGGGGAATGGAATGGGCTGGGGTAGTATCGGCCAACGTGAGAAAATCGTAGACCAGCGGCCTGAACGGCCCAACCACCATAATGAAACTGAGGCAGCGGCATTCACCCCATTTTACAGCAGCATCCGCACCGTATCACGACGGCACTCGCCCCGTATCCCGATACCGAATGCCGCTATCCGGTCAGACTCGCTCCAGCGCCACGGCAATACCCTGCCCGACGCCGATGCACATGGTAGCGAGCGCAAGCCGCTTGCCCGTCAGCGAAAGTTCAAGCGCCGCCGTGCCGGCAATGCGGGCACCCGACATGCCGAGCGGATGGCCAAGCGCGATCGCGCCGCCATTGGCATTCACCCGCGCATCGTCATCGGCAATGCCGAGCTGGCGCAGCGTCGCAAGTCCCTGGCTGGCGAAGGCCTCGTTCAGCTCGATCACGTCAAGCTGTTCCTGCTTCAACCCGAGCCGTGCCAGAAGCTTGGCCGAGGCCGGGGCCGGGCCGATGCCCATCACGCGCGGCGGCACACCGGCGGCGGCACCACCGAGGATGCGGGCAATGGGGGTGAGCCCATATTTCTTCGCCGCTTCCGCCGAAGCGATGATGAGCGCGGCCGCACCATCATTGACGCCGGAGGCATTGCCCGCCGTCACCGTCGCGCCATCGCGCTTGTTCACCGGCTTCAGCTTCGCCAACGCTTCAAGGCTTGTCGCACGCGGGTGTTCGTCCCTTGAGACAACAAGCGGATCACCCTTGCGCTGCGGGATCGTCACCGAAACGATTTCCTTGTCGAGACGGCCATTAGCCTGCGCATCCGCCGCCTTCTGCTGGCTGCGCACCGCAAAGGCATCCTGATCCTCCCGCGACACCTGATAATCGACGGCAACATTGTCACCGGTTTCCGGCATGGAATCGACACCATATTGCGCCTTCATCAGCGGATTGACGAAACGCCAGCCGATGGTGGTGTCATAAATTTCAGCATTGCGCGAAAAGGCGCTTTCCGCCTTTGGCAGAACGAAGGGCGCGCGGCTCATGCTTTCCACGCCGCCGGCGATCATCAGCTCCGCCTCGCCCGATTTGACGGCACGGGCGGCTGCAATGACGGCATCCATGCCAGAGCCGCACAGCCGGTTGATGGTCGTTCCCGTCACGGAAACCGGCAGGCCGGCGAGCAGCAACGACATGCGCGCCACGTTGCGGTTATCCTCGCCCGCCTGATTGGCGCAGCCGAAGATCACATCCTCGACGGCTTCCCAATCGATGGACGGATTGCGTTCCATCAATGCCTCGAGAGGCACCGCCCCGAGATCGTCGGCCCGCACGGAGGAGAGCGCGCCGCCGAAGCGGCCGATGGGCGTGCGGATATAATCGCAGATGAATGCGTCGGTCATCGGTTTTTCCTCACAGTTCCGGGGCGACGAGATCGATTACCTCGCCATCCACATGCAGTGGCGCACCGGTCATGGCCTGCAATTCCTCAAACGTCATCGCCGGCAGTTTTTCGCGCAGCACAAAACGGCCATCCACCACGTCGATCACTGCATGACTGGTATAGATGCGGGTGATGCAGCCGACGCCGGTGAGCGGAAAAGCGCATGTCTCAACGAGCTTCGGTTCGCCATTCTTGGTGACATGTTCGGTGATGACAAAAACCTGCTTGGCTCCATGCACCAGATCCATGGCCCCGCCGACGGCCGGCACGCCCCTGGAACCGACGCGCCAATTGGCGAGATCGCCATTCTGCGCCACCTGATAGGCCCCGAGGATCGCCACATCCAGATGCCCGCCGCGCACCATGGCGAAGCTGTCGGCATGGTGGAAGAAGGCGGCACCGGGTTTCAGCGTCACGGCCTTCTTGCCGGCATTGATGAGGTTCCAGTCCTCCTCGCCTTCCCGCGGCGCTTCGCCGAAATTCAGGATGCCATTTTCAGTGTGGAAGATCGCCTGACGGCCGGGTGGCTGATAACGCGCCACCATTTCCGGAAAGCCGATGCCAAGGTTGACGTAAGCACCGTCCTCGATGTCCTGCGCCGCACGCCAGGCGATCTGGGCATTGGAGAGCTTGATGTCTTCGCGGGTGTCGATAGTCTGGGTCATGCGTATGCTACTCCCGCACGAATGAGGACTTCTTCCTGTTGCGGATCGGGGATTTCCACGACGCCGTTCACAAAAATACCGGGGGTAACGACGTGCTCCGGGTCGATCTCTCCGGCGGCGACGATCCTGGAAACCTGCGCGATGGTCGTCTTTGCGGCCATGCACATCAGCGGGTTAAAATTACGCCCGGCCTTGTTGTAGGTGAGGTTGCCATAGGTATCGCCAAGTTCGGCCTTGACGATGGCGAAATCCGCCTTCAGCCAGCGCTCCTGCACGTAAGAGCGGCCGTCGAATTCTGCGATGACCTTGCCTTCGGCCAGTTCCGTTCCAAAACCGGTGGGCGTGTAAAAGGCCGGAATGCCCGCGCCGCCAGCGCGTATGCGCTCGGCGAGCGTCCCTTGCGGCACCAGTTCCAATTCGATTTCGCCGGCCAGATACCGGTCTGTAAAGGCACGCGGATCGGAAGAGCGCGGGAAGGAGCAGATCATTTTCCTGACCATGCCAGCGTCGATCATCGCGGCGATGCCAATGCGGCCATTGCCGGCATTGTTGTTGATGACCGTCAGGTTCTTCGGCCCTTTGTCTATAAGCGCATGGATCAACTCGATCGGCGCGCCAGATCCGCCGAAACCGCCGATCATGATCGTCGCACCATCACCGATGCCGGAAAGCGCCTCTTCAGCACTCTTGATTGTCTTGTCCATTCTTAAAACCTCCATCCAGCCGTGCGGATGGAACCGACAAGGCTGCTTGGCCATGAGGTAAAGCCGAAAATGCCTCGACGGCAAGAATTTTGTGCGTTATATGATTTTTGTTCGTATATCGCACAAATGGAGCGTGAGCATGGCCGTCAGTGAAAGAGACATGATGGGCGGTCTCGCCAAGGGATTGCGGGTGATCGAGGCCTTCAGCGCCGAGCGTCCACGGCTTTCTATTTCCGATGCTGCCGAGATCGCCGGGCTTGATCGTGCGACGACACGGCGCTGTCTGCTCACGCTTTCGGAACTCGGTTATGCGGCTTATGACGGCAAATTCTTCACCGTCACGCCCAAGGTGCTGCGGCTCGGCACCGGCTGTCTGGCCACAATGCCGCTGCCGAAGATCGTGCAGCCGCTGCTAGACCGCCTGTCGGAGGAGATTGGCCAGAGCACCTCAGTCTCCATTCTGGACGAGACCGAGATCGTTTATGTGGCGCGGGCCGCCCAGCAACGCGTCATGTCGATTGCGCTGATGCCGGGCTCACGCCTGCCCGCTTATTGCACCTCAATGGGCCGCGTTCTTCTTTCGGCGCAGCCAAACGAGCGGCAACACGAAATCCTCGAGGCCTCCCGCCTGGTCGCCCGCACGGAAAGAACGATCACCAGCATGGACGCCCTGCTCGCCGAGATTGAGGCGACCGGCCATCGCGGTTATGCGCTGATCGATCAGGAAGTCGAAATCGGTCTTCGCTCCATCGCCGTGCCGCTGAAAAGCGTGCGCGGCCAGACGGTCGCCGCGCTTAATGTCGGGCTCGCCGCCTCGGTGGCCTCGATGGAGGTTCTGGTGGAACGTTACCTGCCAGAACTTCTTGCCGTTCAGCGGGAACTGGCGAGAATGCTGGTCTGAAGCTCTTTCTGCCGCGCGCCGGAATCGCCCATTTTCTGCTGTTCGGCGACCCGCCAGGCGCGCGGCGTCATGCCTGTCTCACGCCTGAAGAAGCGATTGAAATAGGCGGGATCGGCAAAGCCCAGCCCTTCGGCGATCATCTGCACGCTCGAGACGGTGAAGATCAGTTCCTGCTGGGCTATCTCGATCTGACGCTTAGCGATCAGCCGCTGCAGGCTGAGGCCGGAAACCGAGCGGACCAGACGGTTGAGATGAGTCTCGGACAGACCGACCTTCTTGGCATAAAACCCGGCTTTTTGCGGCTCGCGGATATGGCGGGCGATCAGCGACAGCAACCGTTCGAAACGCTGCTCCGCAAGGCCTTCGCCACTCGTTTCCGGAAGCGGGCGCGCCGCCCGCGTCAAAAGCGTGACGACGGTGGCGAGCTGGCCTTCGATCATCGCATCCCGGCCGATCTCACGGGCCTCATATTCGGCGGAAATCCGTTCGAAACCTTGGCGCAGGCATTCTTCCTCAGCAAAATCCCGCAACGGCAGAAGCACTGGCCGCTGGAAATTGCGCAGCAAAAGCGCCTGCACCGATGCCGGCAGCGCGCCCGGCAGCATGGTGACGATCACTCCACCAATATCGCGTGAAAAACGGAAGCCGTGTTCGAAACCCGGCGGCACGATGATGGCGACCGGCGGGCGGATAGGCTCAATACGGCCACCCAGCAATGCATCGCCCTCGCCGCCAAAAATGTACAAGATTTGCAGAAAGGCGGAATGGCGATGCAACCCGATTTCGAAGCGGTGCAAGCTGCTTCTTGAAAAAAGCGTCTCGCAATGGAAACGAAAAACAGTGCCTTGCGCTGCTTCTTCGCCATAAAGCCCCTCATTCGCAGCAACCCGCATCTCACCACACTCCTCCGTCTGATGGTCGGATTGTGCAACTTATGGATCAGAAAGTCCATTGAGCTTGTGGCCCGCCTTGGTCAATTGACCGGAGACAAGTTCGGGAGGAAATAATGCGCACACAGGTCGTCATCATCGGCTCCGGCCCATCAGGGCTTCTGCTCGGCCAACTTCTTGCGAGAGAAGGCATCGAGACCGTCATTCTTGACCGGGTCGGCAAGGATTACATCCTCGGCCGCGTCCGCGCCGGTGTGCTGGAAGAAGGCACGGTGCAGCTGATGGAAAAGGTCGGCGCGGATAAGCGCCTGCACCGGGAAGGCTTGCCGCATGACGGTTTTTCGCTGACCTTCGACGGCCGGGACCATCGCATCGATCTGTTCGATCTGACCGCCGGCAAACGCGTCATGGTCTATGGCCAGACCGAGGTGACCCATGACCTGATGGATGTGCGTGAGGCGGCAAACCTTGTGACGATCTATGACGCCGGCAATGTCGAACCGCATGATTTTGATGGCGCAAGCCCCTATGTCACCTACCAGAAAGACGGCGTAACCCACCGGATCGATTGCGATTTCGTCGCCGGTTGCGACGGTTTTCACGGTGTGAGCCGCAAATCGGTGCCTCAGGGCGCGATCAAGGAATTCGAGAAGGTCTACCCCTTCGGCTGGCTCGGCATTCTGGCCGATGTGCCGCCGGTCAACCACGAACTTATCTACGCCAACCACCCGCGCGGTTTTGCTCTCTGTTCCATGCGCTCGCACACACGCAGCCGTTATTACATCCAATGTTCGCTGAATGACCGGCCCGAGGACTGGAGTGACGAGCGTTTCTGGGATGAAATCCGCCGTCGCCTGCCGGAAAACCATGCGGATGCCATGGTAACCGGCCCTTCCTTCGAAAAATCCATCGCGCCGCTACGGTCCTTCGTCTGCGAACCCATGCGGTTTGGGCGGCTGTTTCTGGCGGGCGATGCCGCACATATCGTGCCACCCACCGGTGCTAAGGGCCTCAACCTCGCCGCCAGCGATGTGCATTATCTGAGCGAGGCGCTGATCGAGTTTTATCGCGACAGGTCCAAGGCCGGCATAGATGCTTATTCGCAAAAGGCGCTCTCCCGCGTCTGGAAGGCTGTGCGTTTCTCATGGTGGATGACGACAATGATGCATCGCTTTCCCGATACGGGAGATTTCGGCCAGCGCATTCAGGAAGCGGAGCTGGACTATCTCGTCCAATCCCGCGCCGCTTCCACGGCCCTTGCGGAAAACTATGTCGGGCTTCCTTACTGAGATGCAGCTTCCGTTTTCCCATCCAGCAACTCGCTCGCTGCCTCGCGAATAGCCTGCATCAGCAGCGACAGCGGCAGGGAGGGCTGCGTATCGGCCCTGACCGTCAGCCCCACGGGACCGCTGGTGTCGCCGGTCTCAACCGGCAGGATCGCCAGAATGCCATCCGCCACATCTGCCGCCACCACGCCTTCCGAGATGATCCAGATCGCATCGCTGGTACGCAGGAAGGCACGGCCGAAGGCATCCGAGACGGTTTCGATGCGGATCGGCAGGGCCGGAACGCCGTTGGCGATCAGAAACTGCTCAACAACAGGACCGATGACGGATTGCCGCGTCGGCATCAGCACCGGATATTCATGCAGGTGATCGAACACCGAAAGGCCCGGAGAAAGCAGCGGGTGGCCGGCGCGCACCACGAAGCGCACCTTTTCAGAATAGAGATGTTCGAAAGAAAAGCCCGCCATTTTCTGCGGCGCGGCGAGACGCCCAACGACGAGATCGAGATCGCCGACACGCAACTGCTCCAGCAGCACGGCGTTTTCACCGGTGACGATCTTGACCGGGCTGCCGGTCTTTTCCGCCAGAAAACCGGCCATCGCCTTCGGCATGATCCGCACCGAAACCGTGGGCAGAGCGCCGATCCGAACGGGAGGACCGGCACGCGCCGCCTCCTGCGAGACCGAATCGACCGCCTGACGCAGCGCCGTCATCGTCGCGCCCGCATGGCGCAGGAACACCTCGCCATAACGGCTGATACGGATGCCGCGCCCCTCGCGGTCGAATAACGAGACGCCGAGAATCTCTTCTAGCTCGCGAATGGTCTTCGTCACCGCCGGCTGGCTGACATGCAGGATTTCCGCCGCGCGGATAACGCTTTTCTGGCGCGCCACCTCCACGAAAGTCTGCAGGTGGCGGAACTTGATACGCTGGTCGACCATCGCTCATATAATCCATAGGTTATGATTTTCATCGATAATGTCATTTTACTTAACCGGAACCGGCTTGCAATATCCTTCGCAGGAGGAGCACATCATGCATTTTCTGCGCTGCGGCGAGACTGTGATCCATTATCGCATTAAGGGATTGGACAGCGGCAAGCCGGTCATCGCCTTCATCAATTCGCTCGGCACCGATTTCCGCATCTGGGAGGCGGTGATAGAAGCGCTGGACGATGATTATGCGTATGTCCTGCACGACAAGCGCGGCCACGGGCTTTCCGATGTCGGGCGCACTCCCTATTCCATTGACGATCATGCCGGTGATCTGATCGAACTCCTCGATCATCTCGGCGTAAAAAGCGCCATTATTTGGGGCCTCTCGGTCGGTGGCCTCATTGCGCAGGGGATTTATGCGCGCCGTCCCGATCTCGTCCGCGCCCTGGTGCTTAGCAACACCGCCCACAAGATCGGCACGGCCGAAATGTGGAATACACGCATCGACAAGATTGCCGCCGACGGCCTCGCCTCGCTGGTCGATCCCGTCATGGAGCGCTGGTTCACGCCCGCTTTCCGCACACCGGACAATGCCGCTTATGCCGGTGCGCGCAACATGTTATGCCAGCAGCCGGAAGCGGGTTACAGCGGCACCTGCGCCGCCATCCGCGATGCGGATTTTACGCAAGAAGCAGGCCGCATCGCCGTGCCGACACTCTGTGTCGCGGGCGATCAGGACGGCTCCACCCCGCCGGAACTGGTGCGGTCGCTGGCCGATCTTATCCCTGCGAGCCGCTTCGTAACCATTGCCGGCTGCGGACACATTCCCTGCCTTGAACAGCCGCTTGCCTACACACAGGCAGCGTGCATTTTTCTGAAGACCTTGCCGGAGCATTGACCGATGGCGGACCATATCGACAAGAATGAACGTTTCGAACAGGGCATGAAAACCCGTCGCTCGGTGCTGGGCGACGCCCATGTAGATCGGGCGCAGACCATGACGTCCGGCTTCGACCAGCCTTTCCAGCAACTCATCACCGAAGCCGCCTGGGGCACGGTGTGGTCCGGCAATCACTGGACGAAGCGCGAGCGCTCTATGGTCACCATCGCCTTGCTCGCCGCGCTGGGGCAGGATGAGGAACTGGCCATGCATGTGCGCGCCACCGCCAATACCGGCGCCACCGAAGCCGACATCCGCGAGGCGCTGCTGCATGTGGCGATCTATGCCGGCGTGCCTGCCGCCAACCATGCTTTCAAGATCGCCAAGCTTGCCCTGGCCAGCATGAAGGCCGATAGTTCCCAAGATAATTCTGGCGATGGGGAGGAGACGAAATGAGCAACCAGCCGCCCGAAACCGGGCCGTTCTTCGCGCGCAACCGCGATATACATCCGCTGGCCTATGCGCCCGGTTACAAGACCTCGATCCTGCGCTCGCCGCAGCGCGCGCTGATTTCGCTGGAAGGCACCAAAAGCGAGATCACCGGTCCCGTTTTCGGCCATGGGCTGCTGAACGAGCTGGATAATAATCTCATCCTCAATTACGCCCGCCCCGGCGAAATGCCGATCGGCCCGCGCCTCCTCGTGCACGGCCGGGTGCTGGACGAGCGCGGCCGCGGTGTGGATGGCGCGCTGGTGGAATTCTGGCAGGCCAATGCCGGCGGACGCTATCGCCACAAGAAGGAAAGCTATCTCGCCGCCATCGATCCGAATTTCGGCGGCGTCGGCCGCACGATTACCGACGAGAACGGTTATTACTGGTTCAAGACCATCCAGCCGGGCGCTTACCCCTGGCCGAACGGCGTCAATGACTGGCGGCCGGCCCACATCCATTTCTCGGTCTTCGGCCACGGCTTTGCTCAGCGGCTCATCACCCAGATGTATTTCGAAGGCGATCCGCTGATCTGGAAATGTCCCATCGTCAAAACCATTCCGGACGAGGATGCGATCAGAAGATTGATCGCACCGCTGGACATGAATGCGACGCTGCCGATGGATATGCTGGCCTATAAGTTCGATATCGTGCTGCGCGGTCGCCGCTCCACCCTTTTCGAAAACCGCATGGAGGGCAACTGACCATGGTTCAGCCGCTCAACTATTTCAAAGAGACCGCCTCGCAGACGGCAGGCCCCTATGTGCATATCGGCTGCACACCCAATTTCGTCGGCATCGAAGGCGTGTTCGAAAAGGATCTCGGATCTGGCGCGCTCTACAACGACAAGGCCCGTGGTGAGCGCATCAGCGTGCGCGGCACTGTCTATGACGGCGCAGGCATGCCGCTGAAGGACGCGCTGATCGAAATCTGGCAGGCCGACACGGACGGTTTTTACAACAGCCCGAGCGAAACCCGCGGCAAGGCCGACCCAAATTTCATCGGCTGGGGCCGCTCGCCGGGCGACATGGATACGGGCGAATTCATTTTCGAGACGATCAAGCCGGGTACCGTGCCTTTCCGCGACGGCCGGCCGATGGCGCCGCACATCACCTTCTGGATCGTGGCGCGCGGCATCAATATCGGTCTGCAGACTCGCATGTATTTTCCGGAAGAGCAGGAGGCCAATGCGGCCGATCCGGTTCTTGCCCGCGTCGAACAGAAAAGCCGCATCGCCACGCTTGTCGCCAGGAAGGAAGAGGGGAATATCTATCGTTTCGATATCCGTCTTCAGGGCGAAGGCGAAACGGTGTTTTTCGATATCTAAGCGGAAGCGAAATCTGAGATGAGCCTTACACCCTTCGAACATCCGTTTTTGTCAGGCCTTTTCGGCGATAGCGAGATCGTCGAACTGTTTGCGGCAAAGGCGGATATCGACGCCATGGTCCGCTTCGAAACGGCTCTGGCGGAAGCGGAAGCCGAGGCCGGTATTTTGGCGGATGGTGTGGCGGAAGCCATCGCTTCGGGGCTGACCGACTTTGCCGCCGATATGACAGCGCTTCGCCATGCCGTCGCAAAGGATGGCGTGGTGGTGCCGGAACTGGTGCGGCAAATGCGGGCGACGGTCGCCGGCAAGGCAGCGGACAGGGTGCATTTCGGCGCGACCAGCCAGGATGTCATCGATACCAGCCTGATGCTGCGGCTGAAGGCGGCAGCGGAAATCATCGCCACCCGACTCGGCCACCTCATCGATACGCTCAGTGACCTCGCCTCCCGCGATGGCCACAATCAGTTAACGGGTTATACCCGCATGCAGGCCGCCATCGGCATTACCGTCGCCGACCGGGCGACAAGCTGGACCGCGCCACTGGAGCGCCACCTGCTGCGGCTCGAAACCTTTGCGCAGAATGGTTTTGCCCTGCAGTTCGGCGGCGCGGCCGGTACGCTGGAAAAACTCGGCGACAATGCCGATACAGTCCGCGCCGATCTCGCAAAACGACTTGGCCTTGCCGATAGACTGCAGTGGCAGAGCCAGCGCGACGGCATCGCCGAATTCGGCAATATTCTCTCCCTCATCACCGGCGCGCTCGGCAAGTTCGGACAGGATATCGCGCTGATGGCCGAACTCGGCGCGGAGATCCGCCTTTCCGGCGGCGGCGGCTCCTCGGCCATGCCGCACAAGCAGAACCCGGTCAATGCGGAAACGCTGGTGACGCTTTCGCGCTTCAACGCCGTGCAGATATCGGCGCTGCATCAGTCCCTCGTCCATGAACAGGAACGTTCCGGCGCGGGCTGGATGCTCGAATGGATGACGCTGCCACAAATGGTGACGGCAACAGGCGCCGCACTTCTGATTGCCGAACGGCTTGCCGGGCAGATCGACAGGCTGGGAGCCGGCGAAGACTAGCCGAAAGACTGGTGTTTTCCAAAAGAAGACAGGTTCCCGGACGCTTCCAATGGGAAAGCCAAGGCAGCGCAACCGTGCATCGAAACCGCTTGCGAATTCTCGCCTTACATATTGATATAAAAAGACTTTCCGGAAAAACTAAAAAGAAGAAAAAACCGCTTTTGAGGCGCTTTTCACCGGGCATGACGCTTGACTCTAAAATGAACTAACTGGTACAAACATTCTCGTTAAGACATGCCGGGGAAGAGGAAGAAGAGCTTCCAAGGCAGGGCAAAACAATGGAGGGCTTTGGAGCCACCAGGTGTCCAAAGCGATACGGACAAGGCGAAACGCCTGTCCGGACCCGAACGGGTTGGGAGGAAGAATGTCTTACAGTCTCGATTTTTCGGTGGTCATGGACCGCCTGCCCGAGCTGCTTTTGGCCTGTCTGGCAACGATCGGCCTTGCCATCGCCGGCATGTCGCTCGCCACCGTCATCGGCGTTCTCGGCGTCGTTGCTCGTCGTTCGCGGTTCAAGCTGCTGCGCAGTCTGGTCATCGGTTTTGTGGAAGTCATCCGCAACACGCCGTTTCTGGTGCAGATATTTTTCATCTTCTTCGCCCTGCCGCAGATCGGCATCAAGCTCAATCCCACCGTCACCGCTATAATTGCGCTGGCTTTGAACGGCGGCGCCTATGCCATTGAAATCATTCGTGGCGGCGTGGATTCCATTCCCAAGGGGCAGGTGGAAGCCGGACTGGCGCTTGGCCTGCAACGGTCGCAGATATTCCGCCATATCATTCTGAAGCCGGCATTGCGCGCGGTCTATCCGTCGCTCACCAGCCAGTTCATCATGCTGACGCTGACGACATCGGTCTGCACCTCGATCGCGGCTTACGAACTGACATCGGTGGCGCAGCAAATCGAGGCGGACACCTTCCGGTCGTTCGAGGTCTATTTCTCGATCACGCTGCTTTATCTGGTCATTTCCTCGCTGATGATGGGCATTTTCTCGCTCATCTCCCGCGCATCCCTCAGCTATCCGGTCAAGTGAGGAGAAGACAATGGAATCCATCGGTCCCAACCAACTCTTCTTCCTGATGCAAGGCCTGAAATGGACGCTGGCGTTGACGGTGATCGGCTTTGTCGGCGGCGGTGTCTTCGGTCTCTGCGTGGCGCTTGCCCGTGTTGCCGATAGCGTGGCGGTCCAGCGTGCAAGCACGGCTTTCATTGCGGTGTTCCAGGGAACGCCGCTGCTGATGCAGCTTTTCGTGGTTTATTACGGCGTGGCGCTCGCGGGCCTCAATGTTGACGCCTGGGTCGCCGTCGCCATCGCGTTTACCCTGCATGCCAGCGCCTTTCTCGGCGAAATCTGGCGCGGCGGCATCCAGGCGGTGCCGAAAGGCCAGACAGAAGCCGCCAATGCGCTCGGCCTGCATTATATTTCCCGCATGAAGGACGTGGTTCTGCCGCAGGCCTTCAAGATTTCGCTGCCGGCCACCATCGGTTTTCTGGTGCAACTCATCAAAGGCACCTCGCTTGCGGCCATCGTCGGTTTCGTCGAGTTGTCGCGTGCCGGACAGATCGTCTCCAACCAGACGTTCCGCCCGCTGACCGTTTTTGCCATCGTCGGCATCATCTATTTCCTGATCTGCTGGCCGCTCTCCCTCTGGGGTGCGGGCGTGGAGAGACGGATGCAGGCCAATTCCCGTTAACAACCAAAACCATCTCATCAGCTTTGTAAGGAGGAGCAAAAGATGAAAACCACCACCATGAAACTCTCTCGCCGCGCCCTGCTCGCGCTTGCCGCGGCAACGGTTGCGCTACCCTTTGTCGCGCCGGTCGATGCCTTCGCCGGCACGGTCGATGAGGCCAAGGCCAAGGGCAAGGTCGTCATCGGCATTCAGGGCGACAATTCGCCATGGGGCTTCGTCAATTCCACCGGCGTACAGGACGGTCTCGATGCCGATATCGGCAAGGCCTTTGCCGAGTATCTTGGCGTCAAGGTCGAATTCGTGCCACTTGCCGTGGCAAACCGCATTCCGGCCCTGCTGACCGGCAAGGTCGACCTGTTGTTCGCAACCATGGGCATGACGGCCGAGCGCGCCAAGACCATCCAGTACTCCAAGCCCTATGCCGGCAACGTGTTGTCGGTTTATGGCCCGAAAGACAAGAAGATCGCCGGCTATGACGATCTGACCGGCGTTTCCGTTGGCGTGCCGAAGTCAAGCGCCATGGACACCTCGATCACCGCAGGTGCGGGCTCCAAGGCAAATATCCTGCGCTTTGACGATGACTCCGCCAACATTCAGGCGCTGATCTCGGGCCAGGTGGAAGCCGTCGGCGGCAATCAGTTTTATGGCGACCGGTTGAACAAGGCGGCGGAAGGCAAATACGAGCCGAAGTTCGATCTGACGACGCTTTATAACGGCGCCGGCACCCGCCCGGGTGAAAAGGACTGGAACGAGACCGTCAACGCCTTCCTCGACAAGATCAAGTCCGATGGCCAGCTGGCCAAGATCTACGACAAGTGGATGAAGCGCGAAGTTCCGGCCTTCCCGGACAGCCTGCCCGACATCCCCTTCACCGTGAAGTAATCCGGAGGTTTCCATGCCACAATCCACAACTGCCGAGGTTCCGCTTATCGCCCTTCAAGGGGTTGGAAAGTGGTATGGAGCCTTCCACGCGCTTAAAAATATCGACATGACGGTTCGCAAGGGTGAGAAAATCGTCCTTTGCGGCCCGTCGGGTTCGGGAAAATCCACCCTTATCCGCTGCATCAACCATCTGGAAGAAATCCAGGAGGGCAAGATCACGGTCGAGGGAACGACGCTTTCGGATTCCAGCCGCGCCATCGATGCGGTTCGCCGCGAGGTGGGCATGGTGTTCCAGAGCTTCAACCTCTTCCCGCACAAGACCATCATGGAAAACTGCACGCTCGCGCCCATGCGGGTGAAGGGGCTTTCGAAAGCCGAAGCGGAAGCGACGGCGCGCAAATATCTGGAGCGCGTGCGCATTCTCAATCAGGCCGATAAATACCCGGCGCAGCTTTCCGGCGGCCAGCAGCAGCGCGCGGCGATTGCCCGTGCGCTGTGCATGGAGCCGAAAGCCATGCTGTTCGATGAGCCGACTTCGGCGCTCGATCCGGAAATGGTGAAAGAAGTGCTCGACACCATGATCGGCCTTGCCCGTGACGGCATGACGATGATCTGCGTCACCCATGAAATGGGTTTCGCCCGGCAGGTTGCCGACCGCGTCGTCTTCATGTCGGAAGGCGAGATCATCGAGGAAGGCCCGCCGGACGAGTTCTTCCGCGACCCCAAGCACCAGCGCACCCGCACGTTCCTCGGCGAAATTCTCGCCCATCATTGAGGTTCGCGCGCTCACAGACAGGCGGGACTTTTCCCGCCTCTCCCACCCCGTCCGATGAGCGACCCGTGATCATGACAGAGAAAACCGCATTCAAGGTCGGCCTGATTGGCGCCGATATCCAGCTTTCCAAATCGCCCGCGCTGCACATGCGCGAAGGTGCGGCCCATGGGCTCGATTATTCCTATGAGCTGGTGGATGTCACCGCCCGCAAACTGCCAGCCAGCGCCCTTGCCGATCTGCTGGATGAGCTGGAGACGCGCGGCTTTGCCGGCACCAACATTACCCATCCGTTCAAGCAGGCGGTCATTCCGCATCTGCACGAACTGTCCGACGATGCCCGCATGCTTGGCGCGGTCAATACAGTTGTGTTCCGGGACGGCCGCCGCATTGGTCACAATACCGACTGGTACGGTTTTTACGAAAGTTTCGTGCGCGGCCTGCCGGATGCGAAACGTGACCGGGCGCTGCTGGTCGGCGCTGGCGGTGCGGGTGTGGCCGTGGCCCACGCCGCGCTGAAGCTCGACATCGCCCGTCTCGATATTTTCGACCGCGATTTCCCGCGGGCGGAAAGGTTGGCCAGCGAACTCAATGCCCGTTTCGGCGAAGGCCGCGCCTTTGCCGTCGACGACCCGGCTGCCTCCCTGCCCTTCGCTGATGGTCTCATCCATGCGACGCCGATGGGCATGCCTGCCCATCCCGGCATGCCGGTTGCGGCCGATCTCATCGAACAGCGACACTGGGTGGCCGATATCGTCTATATGCCGCTGGTCACAGAGCTTCTGGCGACGGCAGCAACAAAAGGCTGTCGCACCCTGCCCGGCGGCGGCATGACCGTGTTTCAGGCCGTCGGCGCATTCCGTCTCTTCTGCGGCCGCGAGCCGGATGCGGAACGGATGACGGCGCATTTCACCGAACTTTGCATGGCGGAGGGGGTGGCATGAGCCTTTTTACTGTTTTGAACGGACCCAATCTCAACCTGCTCGGCCAGCGCCAGCCGGAAATCTACGGCTATGAGACCATGGCCGACGTGGAGGTTAACTGCCGCAAGGTGGCCGATGCTGCCGGCCATGAGCTGTTCTTCGCCCAGAGCAACCGCGAATATGAGCTGATCGACTGGATTCACGACGCGCGGGGCAAATCGTCGGGCATTGTCATCAATCCCGGCGCGTTTACCCACACATCAGTGGCGATCCTTGATGCGCTGAATGCCTTCGAAGCACCTGTCATCGAGGTCCATATTTCCAACATCCACAAACGCGAGGTTTTCCGCCACCATTCCTACGTCTCGACCCGCGCCGAAGGCGTGATCGCCGGTCTCGGCATCGAAGGTTACGAAGTGGCGCTTCGCCACCTCATCAACCGTTTTTCCCGATCGTCGTGATATGGGCGGGCGTCAGCACATAACGCAGTACCATGTCGCTGACATGCCGCGACAATGTCTCCTGACCGTTTTCGGTAAACAGGCCGTCGCCGAAGATGAACGAAAAGGTCTCGGCGTTCGAAACGTTGAAGAAGGACAGCGCGCTGATCTGCCAGTGCAGTTCCAGCGCATCGATGCCATCGCGGAAGATACCGCCTTTCTGACCGCGCAGCAGCACGCCTTCAAGCGCATCGATAGCCGTGCGGTTCAACTGGCGGATCGTTTCGGAGGACTGCATGTGCCGGCCGTGGTGAATGTTCTCGATCATCACCATGCGGATGAAGGCCGGGTTACGGCGGTGATGTTCGAAGGTGAACCGACAGAGCTTCTCAAGTGCCGCCACCGGCTCCAGTCCATCCAGCTCCAGATTGCTCTCACCGCCGCGCACCTTGGCATAGGCTTCCTCAAGCACGCGCTGGTAAAGCCCTTCCTTGTCAGTGAAATAATAATAGATCATCCGCTTGGACGTGCGCGTGCGCGCCGCAATCTCATCGATGCGCGCGCCGGAAAGACCGTTCTGCGAAAACTCCTCCATCGCCACCGAAAGAATGTCGCGACGCACCCCTTCCGGGTCGCGCTTCGCCTGCCTTGTATCGCGGGTGCCGTTCGAAGTCGCGTTTTTGACCATAATCCATCCATCCACGGGGCGGGCGTCTTCCGTCCGCACCCTTATTATTAACCAATCAGTACATAACGCTGAAAAGGAACGCAATATGGCGAGCGACAACATCGGCAAACAGAGCATGCCAATGCGGACATCCATCGCCACCGTATCCATTAGCGGCGAATTTCCCGAAAAGCTTGCGGCCATCGCCAAGGCGGGCTTCAGTGGCGTGGAGATTTTCGAAAATGATTTCCTGACCTATGACGCCTCACCGCGCGAGGTGAAGGCGCTGGCCGCCGATCACGGTCTGGATATCACGCTTTTCCAGCCATTCCGCGATTTCGAGGGCATGCCGGAACCACACCGCGCCCGCGCCTTCGACCGCGCCCAGCGAAAATTCGACATCATGGGCGAACTCGGCACCGATCTGATGCTGATCTGTTCCAATGTCTCGCCGGTATCGCTCGGCGGCATCGACCGCGCCGCCGCCGATTTCCATGAACTTGGGGAGCTTGCGGCAAAACACGGCGTGCGCGTCGGTTACGAGGCGCTGGCCTGGGGCCGCCATATCAGCGATCACCGCGACGCATGGGAAGTGGTGCGCCGCGCCGACCACGCCAATGTCGGCATCATTCTCGACAGTTTCCACACGCTGTCGCGCAAGATTGATCCCAATTCGATCCGCTCCATTCCCGGCGACAAGATTTTCATCGTGCAGTTGGCCGATGCACCGCTGATCGACATGGACCTGCTCTACTGGAGCCGCCATTTCCGCAACATGCCCGGCGAAGGCGACCTGCCGGTGGTGGATTTTATGCGCGCCGTGGCCGCAACGGGTTATAGCGGCCCGCTGTCACTGGAAATCTTCAACGACCAGTTTCGCGGCGGCTCGGCCCGCCTGCTCGCCGAGGACGGTCACCGTTCGCTCATCAACCTCATGGATCAGGTGCGCCGTCTCGAACCTGATATTCGCATCGATGTGCCCGCCATGCCGGAACGGGTGCAAACCCAAGGGGTGGAATTCGTCGAATTCACCACGGCACCGGAAGAAAAAGCCCATCTGGAGACATTGCTCGCCACGCTCGGCTTCGAAAGAACCGGCAAGCACCGCAATCGCGATGTCAATCTTTATACGCAGGGCGATATCCGTATTGTCATCAACACCAGCGATGAAGGCGACAGTTTCGCCGGTGCGTCCTATTCCATCCACGGCACCAACGCCTATGCCTTCGGCCTGAAGGTCGATGATGCGCAGGCAGCCCTTGCCCGGGCCGAAGCGCTCGGCGCGCCGACCTTCACGGAACCGCGCAAGACGGGCGAAGTCGCCGTTCCCGCCATTCAGGGCGTGGGCAATGGCGTCATCTATTTCCTTGACGGTTCGCCGGCGCTCGCCTCCATCTGGGACAATGAATTCGTGCCGGAAGAAGGCCAAGAACCGGTAGGCGATGCCGGGCTGAAGCGTATCGATCACCTAGCGCAAACAACGCATTATGATGAAATGCTGACCTGGCTCCTGTTCTACACCTCGCTGTTTTCCACCCGCCGCACGCCGATGGTGGATGTGGTCGATCCGGGCGGTCTGGTGCGCAGCCAAGCGATCGAAAGCGTTCCCTCACCGCATTTCCGCCTGACCATGAACGGCGCGGACAACCGCAAGACCTTTGCCGGCAAATTTCTGGCCGAGGGTTTCGGCACCAGCATCCAGCACATCGCGTTTGCCACCGACGATATTTTCGCCACCGCCAAGGCAATGCAGGCGCGCGGTTTCCACGCACTGCCGATCTCCCGCAATTATTACGACGACCTCGAAGCCCGTTTCGGGCTTGAACCGGAATTTTCCGATGCCTTGCGGGAGGCGAGCATTCTTTATGACCGCGACGACAATGGTGAATATTTCCAGATCTATAGCCGCACTTTCGGTGAAGGTTTCTTCTTCGAGATCATCGAGCGGCGTGGGGCTTATGCCGGTTATGGTGCGATGAACGCGCCCTTCCGCATTGCCGCGCAACGGCGCCTCGCCCCACCGGTCGGCATGCCGCGGGAATAGGCCCCGTCAAACTCCGATCAGGCCGCAGCCGACAGTAATGTCGATGCGGCCGATCTGCATTCAAGCCAGCGTCACTATCTCATAATCCCGTGGAATGGCGGAGGTGGCAGTGAACCACTCCGATGCCCGCGTCCGCTGCTGATGGAAATCAAAGGCGGCGCGATCGACAAAAAGTTCCTCCACCCTCCAGACCAGAGGATCGTCGGTCTGAGTGACGTCAAAGGAAATGCAGCCGGGTTCCGCTCTGGTCAGACGAAGGTGCTCGGGAAGGTGGGTTTCCACAAGCTGGATATCCTCCACCGATGCGCACCGCAGGAAGCCGGATAATCTGACCGCACCCGTTCTATTCGTCATGTTCGGTATCCTTGTTGAATTACATCATGCGCCCCGGGCGACGAATAGCAGTACCTCTACCATTGCGACATCAAGATAAAATTAGCCCGCGCAACTTTCCGGATTTAATCCAGAATCCATAGACCGTTAAAAGCAATGGAGTACCGGTTCAAGCCCGAGCACCACTTCGTGTATGGCGAGAACCCGTACATCCATATGCCCTCAGTCCAGCCAGCGGCGACCCTTTTTAATGCGACCGAAAGCCATCGGCGTCTCCTCGCCCGGTGGCCAGAACACCCCCGCCCAAAATAAATGCACCTGCGCATTTGTAGAGCAGTACACAAAAATTGTTCAACACTCTGGACATGATTGTCGGGTTTTGTTAGCTTTTTTGTAAAACAAGGGTGGGGAATACAGTTTCATGCGCAACATCGATTCCGGGGCCGATGCCGGGCATTTTGCCGGCACCGACGCGGTGGCTTTCAGAGCCGGGGCAAGATCGCAATATCCGCGCTTGCCGGCCTCATCCGATGCGCATAGCGCCCTTGAGGCGGCGTGAGACACCATGCGCTTCTCCCCGGCATTCACGTTTTTCGCTCAGAGCTTGATACCAAACGCCTGTCCGACGCCCCTTTGCCCTTCCATAATTCAGATGGCCGCGCCAGAATTGCCGCGCACGCCAAGCCGGAGACGCTGACATGACTGCCGCAAACCGCAACGCCCTCCTCTCGGTCGAAGGCCTGAGCGTCGAGTTCGGCGACAGCCGCGTCGTGGACGACATATCCTTTTCCGTGGAAGCCGGCAGGACGGTGGCGATCGTCGGCGAATCCGGATCGGGTAAATCGGTCACCTCGCTTTCGACCATGCGTCTTGCGGACATGATGGGCGCGACTTACCCCGCAGGTCGTATCCTGTTCGAAGGCCGTGATCTGCTGAAGGCCTCTCAGAAGGAGATGCGGTCGATCCGTGGCAAGGAGATCGCCATGATCTTCCAGGAGCCGATGACCTCGCTCAACCCGGTCTTCACCATCGGCGACCAGATCTGTGAAGTGCTTGTTCTGCATGAGAAGCTGGGCAAGACGGCTGCTATGGAGCAGGCAAAGCAACTGCTCGACATGGTGCGCCTGCCCGATGCGGCCGAGCTTTTGCACCGTTATCCGCACCAGCTTTCCGGCGGCATGCGCCAGCGGGTAATGATCGCCATGGCGCTCGCCTGCCGGCCGAAGCTGTTGATCGCCGACGAGCCGACGACAGCGCTGGATGTCACCATTCAGGCACAGATTCTCAACATCATGCGCGACCTGCAGAAGAAGCTCGGCATGGGCATGGTCTTCATCACCCACGATATGGGCGTGGTGGCGGAAATGGCCGATGACGTTGTCGTCATGTGGAAGGGCAAGAAGGTCGAGGAAGGTCCGGTCAAGGATATCTTCGCCAATCCGCAGCATCCTTATACGCGCGCCCTGCTCTCCGCCGTGCCGCGCCTCGGCAGCATGACTGGTGAAGAGTTTCCCAAGCGCCTGCCGCTCACCGTGCTGCAGGATGGCCAGCCGGTCGTGGTGGGCGAAGAGCGCGTGCAGAACACCGCGAAATATGACGACAAGCCGCTATTGTCGGTCAAGGACCTGTTCGTTCGCTTCGATATTCGCAAGAACCTGTTCGGCAAGGCGACGCACCGTTGCAGCGCCGTGCAGAAGGTCAGCTTCGATATTCATGCCGGCGAAACACTGGCGCTGGTGGGCGAATCCGGTTCCGGCAAATCCACCATCGGCCGCACCATCCAGCAGTTGCAGACAGCCGTATCAGGCGAAATTGCCTTCAACGGACGCAGCTATTCGCAAATGTCGTCGGCGGAACGGTTCCGCATGCGCCAGCAGGTGCAATATATCTTCCAGGACCCCTTCGCCTCGCTCGATCCGCGCAAGACGGTCGGTTTCTCGATTGCTGAGCCGATAAACACCCATGGTTTGATCAATGATCAGAAGGCGGTACGGCGGCGGGTGGATGAATTGCTGGAGCGTGTGGGCCTCAGCTCCGAACATGCATCGCGTTATCCGCACGAGTTTTCCGGCGGCCAGCGCCAGCGTGTCTGCATCGCCCGCGCGCTCGCCTCCGACCCGAAACTCATCATCGCCGATGAGGCGCTGTCGGCGCTCGATGTCTCCATTCAGGCGCAGATCATCAATCTGTTCATGGATTTGCAGGCCGAGCGCGGTCTCGCTTACCTGTTCATCAGCCATGACATGGCGGTGGTGGAAAAGATGAGCCATCGCGTCGCCGTGCTTTATCTCGGCCAGATCATGGAAATGGGCAGCCGCCAGCAGGTCTTCGAAACGCCGACGCATGATTATACCCGCCGTCTGCTTTCGGCCGTGCCGGTTGCCGACCCGTCCGTCGAGCGCCGCATCGCCATGATCGAGGGCGAAATACCCAACCCCGTGCGCCGTGTCGGCGATGAGCCGGCCATTCTCGCCCATGAGGAAATCAATCCGGGCCACTTTATCGCAAAGAGCGCCTGAACAACCGCGAAAAACCGCAACCATCTGAAGAGGAACAGGTAGATGACAAATATCAAAAAGGGGATGACGACAACGTTCGTCGCGCTTGCGCTGGCCGGCACGGCCTTCACCGCAGCACCGGCTTTCGCCGCCGGCAAGATGACCATTTCCAGCCCGCAGGACCCCGGCAGCTGGGATCCGATCGACACCTTCCTCGTGCAATGGGCGGCTGTGGCCACCAACATCTTCGATGGCCTGACCTATCGCGGCCCGGACCTGAAACTGGTTCCCGGCCTTGCCGAATCCTGGGAAGAGCTGGACGAGGGCAAGCGCATCCGCTTCAAGCTGCGCCAGAACGTCAAGTTCCATAATGGCGAGCCCTTCAACGCCGCCGCCGTCAAGTTCACCTTTGAGCGCCTTCTCGGCGAACAGGGTGCCAAAGGCCCGCAGCGCTCCAACTACGTCGCCATCGAAAGCGTTGACGTCATCGACGACTACACCGTCGACATGAAGCTGAAGGCGCCGGATCCGGTGCTGCTCACCAAGCTTGCCGGTTATGGCGGCATGATCGTTCCGCCTGCCTACATCAAGGAAAAGGGCGAGGACAATTTCAACCTCAACCCTGTCGGTACCGGCGCATTCAAATTCGTTTCCTACGCGCCGAAGACCAATATCAAGCTGGAAGCCAACCCGGATTACTGGGGCGGTGCGCCGAAACTTTCCGAGCTTGAATATCGCTTCATCGCCGAGCCGGCGACCGCCGTTGCCGAATTGCAGGCAGGCCGCGTCGATCTCGTCATTCCGCCGACCATCCCGATCGGCATGATCCCTGTCATCGAAGGCGATTCCAAGCTGGAGATCGTCAGCGTTCCCGGCCCGACCGTTGACGCGCTGCGTTTCAACACCCGTGATGGCATCACCGCCGATCCGAAAGTGCGCAAGGCGATCATCATGGCCGTCGATCGCGGCACCATCGTCAAGTCGATCCTCGCCGGCCAGGCCTCGGAAATCGCCAGCTTCCAGAGCGCGCTGTCCTTCGGTTACGATGCCGACCTGAAGCCACTGCCTTACGATCCCGAGGGCGCCAAGAAGCTTCTCGTGGAAGCCGGCGTCAAGCCGGGTGCGGCGCTGCAGATCGATATCCGCGGCAATGATGCGACGATGAACGAAGTGGCGCAGGTTATTTCCAGCTATCTGTCCATGGTCGGCATCACCGCCACCATCAAGCCCTATGAAACCAACGTTCTGCTGAACGACATCATTCCGCAGGGCAAGACCGGCGCGATGTTCCAGCAGAAATGGGGCGGCTGGACCTTCGATTACGATAACACGGCCTATTCCATGTATCACTCGGGTGAAAAGTGGAACCCTTACGACAAGGACGAGAAACTGGACAAGTTGCTGGAATCGCAGCGTCCGCTGACCGACCGTGCCGAGCGCGAAAAGATCCTCAAGGAAGTCGGCGCTTATGCCGCCGAACGTGCGCTGGAAATTCCGCTTTACAACACCAATGCCATTTACGGCATCAACAAGCGGGTCAAGGGTTTCATCGCACCGCCGGATAACCGCCTGAAGCTTACCGACGTCACCGTCGAATAATCAGGTTGGTTTTCTGAACAACACACCTTGCCCGCCGCAATGCGGGCAAGGTCGGGTCTCTCTTCAAGGTAAAAAACGTGGCCGGTTTCCTCATCAAGCGATTGCTGCAGGCGATTTTTGTCGTCATCGCCATCACCCTTCTTGTTTCTTTCGCCGTCCGCCTGACGGGCGATCCGGCTGTCACCATGTTCCAGGGCGGCGGCAGCATGACGGAAGACGATCTGGCACGCATCCGCGCAGCGCTCGGCACCGACCGGCCGTTCTTCGTGCAATATTTCAGCTTCCTCAAGGGTCTGGTGACGCTGGATTTCGGCCGCAGCTTCACCGGCAGCACGCCGGTCTCGCGGCTCATCGCCGATGCCCTGCCCGCCACGCTGCTACTCGCCTTCATCTCCATGGCCGTGTCGATTGCGCTGTCTATCCCGCTCGGCATCAAGGCCGCGACCTCGCGCGGCAAGACGGCCGATCAGGTGATCCGCATCTTCTCGCTCATCGGCCTGTCATTCCCGAATTTTTGGCTGGCCACCATGCTGGTTCTCCTGTTCTCCATCACGCTCGGCTGGCTGCCACCGAGCGGCATGGGCGGTTTTGCCAGCTACATCATGCCATCAGTGACGATGGGCGTCATCCTGACCGCCACCAATGTGCGCCTCGTGCGCACCGCCATGCTCGATACGCTGCGCTCGCAATATATCATGGTGGCGCGCGCCAAGGGCCTGAGCGAAAGCAAGGTTCTCTACAAACACGCGCTGCGCAACTGCGCCATTCCGCTCATCACCTATTTCGGTCTGCAATTCGGCGGGCTGCTCGGCGGCATCGTCGTTATCGAGCGCGTCTTCAACTGGCCGGGTCTCGGCACGCTCGCCTTCGACGCGGTCGGCGCGCGTGACTATCCCGTACTTCAGGCCGTCATCACCGTGCTGTCGCTGATGATCGTCGGCATCAACCTTCTGGTCGATATCGCCTACGGGCTTGTCGATCCGCGCATTCGCACGGAGTAAGTGACGATGGCTGCCAAAACCTCGCGTCTCGCGCGCTTCACCAATCTCGAATTCATCCTCGGCGCGTCCCTCACCACCGTCATCTGCCTTGCGGTCGTCTTTTCCGACGTGCTGTTTCCGGGCGGGGCGGACAAGATCGACCTGATGGCGCGCCTTGCCAAGCCCTTCGCCAATGCCGCCCATCCGCTCGGCACCGATCCACTCGGACGGGATGTGCTCGCCCGCGTCGTCGCCGGCGGCAAGATTTCGCTGCTGGTCGGTTTCACCTCGGTCATCGGCGCGGTCATCTTCGGCGTCGCCGTCGGCTTGGTGGCCGGTTATTATCGCGGCTTCTGGGACATGCTGGTCATGCGCTTTGCCGATATCCAGCTCGCCATGCCCTTCATTCTTCTCGCCATCACCTTCATCGCCATCGTCGGCGGCAGCCTTACCAACACCATCATCCTGCTGATCATATCGCAATGGGTGCAATATGCCCGCCTCGTGCGCGGCTCGGTGCTGACGCTGCGGGAGCGGGAGTTCATTCTCTCCGCCCGCGCCATCGGCGTGAAGGACTGGCGCATCATTCTTCAGCACCTGCTACCGAACCTCATTGGCCCGGTCATCGTGCTGATGACGCTCAACGTCGCCAACAACATCCTGCTGGAAAGCAGCCTCACCTTCCTCGGCCTCGGCGTCGATCCGACCATTCCGAGCTGGGGCGGCATGCTGGCGGACGGCCGCACTTACTTGCAGACGGCATGGTGGGTCAGCGTCTTCCCCGGCCTTGCCATCCTGCTGACCGTGCTCGGCCTCAACCTTCTCGGCGACTGGTTGCGCGACAGCCTTGACCCAACAGGCAGAACCTCGAGGTAATCCAGATGAGCCAGATTTTCGACCAGACCTTCGAGCGTACTCTGGACACGCTTGTCGCCCGCGCCACGCCCGGCCAGTCCTTCGAGGCATGGACCTTCGATGATGCCAAAAGCCGCCGCGAAGCCGAAGAAAGGCTGAAGAAAAAAGGCGTCAGCGCCCGTATCCGCAGCGCCTACAAACCGCTTCTCTTCACCTTTCTGGAAGAGATCAATCTGGAAGGCGTCGACACCATCGAGGTGGGTTACCCAGTGCACGCCAATGCGCCCGCCAACCGTTTCCGGCTGGAGGCCTATCCGCTGGCGGCTCTGGTGGGCGATGCGAAGATCGATTTCATCGCCCGCGACGACGACGCCTTCCATTATGACGTTACGCTGAGCCGCAACGGCAGGAAGGAAAGCCTGAAGGTTTTGGCCCCAAACCGGGTTCATACCGATATCGTCGGCGAAACCAATGTCTCGCCAACCGGCTGGTTCCGGCCTGCCGGTGAGGCTGTGGGCGAGCGACTGGAGACGGATTACGAGCAGCTTTTCGAAGCGGCGACCAATGCCGTCGCCAACCACGGCTGGGGCAATGAAGAGCCCTATTTCGAGGAACTGAACATCCGCGTCGCGCATCCGGCCGAAGACATGGTCCTGCCCATCGGCGACGAAGTCGTCAGCCTGCGTGAAGCACTGCATGAGGATTTCTATTTCTCGCTGCTGGAATTCTTCCAGAAGAAATCCGGTCGACCGCTGGGTGACCGGGGCCTGAAGCCCGGTCAGATCGTACCGGAAATCGTCAAAAACGAAGGCGAAACCTCCCTCCGCATCGAGACCCGCAAGCTCACCACCGCCTTCCTCGACGGCGGCGAACAGCCGATCGATACGGCCCGTGAACCGATCGCGGCAGGGCAGCTTTCGGCTCTGCTGGCGGATATCGGCGGCGAAGTCTTCGAGGCGCGCTCCCGTTCTGGCCGCATCCTTTCCGCCCGTTATGTGGCCGGCAGCGATGCCGCCGTGATGGTGAGCGGCGGCCAGCACCCCAACGAAACGACAGGTATTGTCGGCGCCATCCGCGCCGCCCGCAAACTCGCAGACCGCAGCGGCGCGCATTTCACCATCTCGCCGCTGGAAAACCCTGACGGCTACGCCCTGCATCAGCGGCTGCGCCTCGACAATCCGCGCCATATGCACCATGCCGCGCGCTACACGGCGCTGGGCGACGACCTCGAATATCGCACGCCGGAAAATTCAGGCAGCCATCTCAACGAGAAGGAAATCCGCTTCAAGGCGCAGGACATAAGCGGCGCAAGCCTGCATGTGAACCTGCACGGTTATCCCTCTCACGAGTGGACCCGGCCTCTATCCGGTTATGTGCCGCGCAATTTCGCCATGTGGACGCTGCCGAAGGGTTTCTTCCTCATCATCCGCCACCATGCGGATTGGGAAAGCCAGGCCGAAGCCCTGCTCGACAAGGTGACCCGCCATCTCGGCGCCATTCCGGGCCTTCTGGATTATAACAACCGTCAGATCGAACTGTATGAAATCCACGCCGGCGAAACCGGTTTCCGCATCATCAACGGCTTCCCGTGTCTGTCTTCCATCGACGACCGCCACACCGTGCCGATGACGTTGATCACTGAATATCCGGACGAAACGATCTACGGAGATGATTTCATCACCGGCCATACCGCGCAGATGGAAACGGTTCTATCGGCCTATGACGCCTGGCAGGAGATCGTGTCGCCGCAAGTCGCCTGACATCGCCAGGCAGGGACCCCATGCCAGCGTGTTCACCTTCGGGCGCGCTGGCACCCGGTCAACTTGGAAGCAGCGGCGCAACATCCGATAAATGTTCGGATGTCTCCTGTATTGTCAGGCCCATGCGCGACAACAAGTCAAACCCGATCAAGCATGAAGCGGAGCGGTTTTGCATGGTGCGGGCGTGAACCACAGGAGACCCCATGCCCGCTCTGGACAAGCTCATCTGGCAGATCGAAACCGATCTGCATAAAAACCTGACATTGACGGTCCTGTCCGACCGCTGCGCCATCAGCACACATCATATGTGCCGATTGTTCCAGCTTTCCACCGGCCTGTCGATCATGTCCTATGTCCGGGCGCGTCGACTTTCCGAGGCGGCCAGAACCATCGCGCAGTGCGATGCTGACATCCTCACCGTCGCGCTTGGTGCGGGATACGGATCTCATGAGGCGTTCACACGAGCCTTTGCGAATTATTTCAACATATTACCGAGCATTGTTCGCAAGGCCCGATCAACCTCATCCCTTGATCTCATGGAGCCATTCAAAATGAAGAAAGACATGTTCGTCGAAGTCCAGCCACCGGAAATGCGCCACGCCGAGGCCTTCCTGGTAGTCGGTCTCAGCACCACCTGCTCGCTGGAGAACAACGGCGCTATTCCGGCGCTCTGGCAAGCCTTTAACACCCGTGAAAACGATATCGAGGAGGCGGTATCCGGGGCCGCTTACGGCATATGCAGCGTTGCGGATGAAGCTGGCAATTGCACATATCTAGCCGGCGTCAAAGCGCTGAAGAAAACAGCTGGCATGGATCACATCGAGGTGCCCGCGCAATCCTACGCGGTCTTCACCCATAGTGGCCATATCTCGGATCTTCCCAAAACGGTCTATACGATCTGGAACAAAGTCTTGCCCGATGCCGGCCTTAAAACCGCCCGCTCCCCCGATTTCGAACTGTATGATCGACGTTTCGATCCGCAAACAGGACGGGGCACTGTGGAAATCTGGATTCCGATCGTCGCCTGACGTCTGAAATACGCATGCCCCAGCCTGGTGTTGGGGCATGCCCTGAACCGCACTTTTTGGCGGGCAGGAACGGAAATTACGCTTATTTTGCCGGCATTGTGGTAGCGGCGAGCTTGTTTTCCCGCTGTTTCTGCAACAGCTTCTTGCCTTTGCTGAGGATATGCAGGTTCGCGGCGTCGAGCTTGTTATAACCGGCCTGAATGATATCGATATCGGCGACATGGCCGATTGCGGCGAGCTTGTACATGACATCTCCGACGGCCACGTCGACGGTTGGCACCGGCAGGGTTGCAATGTCCTTCGTCGCCGCCTGAACACCCTCCCCCGTACCACCCATGACGTGATACAGAGCCAGCGCCTTGCGCAGAAAGGCCTCGCGGCGCTCGATCTTGTTGTTGAGTATACTTTCTCCGACGCGATTTCGCATCAGCTCAACAGCTTTATTTTGATATTCGCCCATCAGACACCAAATAAATTTCAAAATATGCTTCGCGAGACTACGAACAATCCCCTTAGAACTGGTTAAGGCATATCATTTTGCGCGCATGAAATCTGTGTTTTCCCGTCACCCTGCTGCAGCCGGTTTTGATAACGGGACATTCAGACGCGGAAGCTCGCAGACAAGCCGCCCGCGATGGTCACCGGCAGGCCTTGTATTGAGAATCATCCAGCGATCCCTATTGTGTGTTCCATTGCAGGCAGACGCGGATGAAGCGGGGATTGATAACCGTCAGGTTATTTATTACCCCCCTTATTTCATTTTACTTTGGTCATCGCACTCATCAATCTGGCAGTCTGGATCGGTGGATGGGAGCCACGGATCAATTGGGAGGAAATCATGAAATTACGGATCACCGCCGCAATCGCGGCCATCTGCTTCAGTTCTGCTGCTTATGCCGAGACGATCAAGGTCGGCGTGGTCGGTCCGTTCTCCGGTCCCTTTGCGTTGCAGGGCAAGAATTTCAAGGCCGGCATTGATGCCTGGTTTGCGCTGCACGGCAACAAGGTCGGCGATGACACGATCGAGGTCGTCTATCGCGATGTACCGCAGGCCGATCCAGCGCAATCCAAGGCGCTGGCGCAGGAACTGGTGGTGAAGGAACGCGTGCAATATCTCGCCGGCTTCTATTTCACCCCTGATGCCATGGCCGTCACCCCGCTTCTGAAGCAGGGCAATGTGCCGATGGTCATCATGAATGCCGCCACCTCGGCCATCGTCACCAAAAGCCCCTATGTGGTGCGTACCTCGTTCACCACCTGGCAGACCTCCACCCCCATCGCCAAGGTAGCGTTTGATGGCGGTGTGAAGAAGGTCATTTCGCTGGTCAGCGATTACGGCCCCGGTGTCGATGCCGAGAACGCCTTCAAGGCGGCATTTACCGCCGCCGGCGGCGAGGTGGTGGAAACCATCCGCATGCCGCTCTCCACCAATGATTTCAGTCCGATCATGCAGCGCGTCAAGGATTCAGGCGCTCAAGGGGTTTTCGCCTTCCTGCCATCCGGCCCGACCACGCTCGGCTTCGTCAAGGCCTTCAACGATAACGGCCTGAAATCCGCTGGCGTCAAGCTTTTCGCGCCGGGCGATCTCACCCAGGAATCCGACCTGCCGGCGCTCGGCGAGGCCGCACTCGGCATGCAGACGACCTTCCATTACGCCGTCTCGCATGATTCACCTGAGAACAAGACCTTCGTGGAAGCCGCGACCAAGGCGATCGGTAATCCGAAGGAATTGTCCTTCCCCTCCGTTAGCGCATTTGACGGCATGTATGTCATCAGCAAGATGATCGAGGCCACCGGCGGCAAACAGGATGCGGAAAAGGCAGTCGAGGCGGTGAAGGGTCTTTCCTGGACAAGCCCGCGCGGCCCTGTCAGCATCGATCCGGAAAGCCGCCACATCACGCAGAACATCTATCTGCGCGAAGTCGCCAAGGGCGATGACGGTTCCTACTACAACAAGGAAGTCCAGACCTTCGAAAAACAGGGCGATCCGGGTCTGACGGCGGCGAAATAACCGGCGACACCGGCATCGCCGCCACAATGGCGGCATTCTTGAAACGGTCGAACCGCCTTGCAGCGGTTCGGTTCCGGCCCGGACGGGCGTTACAGCACCGGGAGGAGTTTTTTCAACATGCAGACGGTCTTCAGCATCCTCATCGATGCGCTTGCCTATGGCATGGTCCTGTTCATCATTTCCATCGGTCTATCGGTGACAATGGGGCTGATGCGGGTGGTCAATCTGGCGCATGGCGCTTTCGCCATGATCGGCGGTTACCTCGCCTCTTATGCCGCCCATGGCCTCGGTTTCGGTTATGCGGCGGCGATCCTCGTTGCCATCGTCGGCACCATCATTATCGCCATACCGCTCGAACGTTTCCTTTACCGGCGGATTTACGGCGCACCTGAACTGACGCAGGTGCTGATGACCATCGGCATCACCTTCTGCATCATCGGCATCGCCAATTTCGTGTTCGGGCCGACACTCAAAACCATTCCCTTGCCGCAACAATTGGCCGGCCCCACCGATCTAGGCTTCCGCACCATCGCCACCCACCGCATCTTCGCCATCGTCAGCGGCCTCGTCGTCGCGGCAACGCTGTGGTTCACTTTTGAAAAGACCGCCTTCGGCATCAAGCTGCGCGCGGCCGTGGACAATGCCGCCATGGCGGCGGCGCTCGGCGTGCGCACCGAGGTCATCTATGCCGTCAGCTTCGCCATTGCCGTCGGTCTTGCCGCCATGGGCGGCGTCATCGGCGCGGAATTGCTGCCTGTCGAGCCCTATTATGCGCTGCGCTATATGGTCACCTTCCTCGTGGTGGTCTCGGTCGGCGGCGCTGGCTCCATTCCGGGCGCCTTGATCGCCTGCCTGCTGCTCGGCGCCATCGATACGACCGGGCGGTATCTCGCCCCCGAATATGGCGAATTCTTCTTTTATCTGGCGGTCATCGTGATCATCACCTTGTTCCCGCGCGGCCTTCTTGGAAGGACGAAATGAGATGGCGGTGCTCATGAACGACGTAACTGCAACGGCAGACACCCCGAAGGCACGCTCGCCGCTGCGCGCTGTCGCCGGGCCGCTCCTCATCATCGCCGCCGCCATCATCGGCTACTTTCTGTTTCCGGATAATCTGGCGCTGCTGACGCGCATCATCGCCATTGCACTGCTGGTGCTGTCGATCGATCTCGTCACCGGTTATTGCGGCGTCGCCACGCTTGGTCATGCGGCGCTCTTCGGTGCGGGCGCCTATGCCGCCGGCATCGCCGCCGCCCATTTCGAGATCACCGATCCTCTTCTGATGACCGCCATCGGCGCGGCAGCAGGTGGCGTCGCCGGGCTGCTCTCCGGCACGGTTCTGCTGCGCGCCCACGGCCTGCCGCAGCTGGTGCTTTCCATCGCCGTCATCCATCTGTTCCATGAGGCGGCCAACAAGGCATCGAACTGGACCGGCGGCAGCGACGGGCTATCAGGCGTTTCGCCCGACGCCCTGTTCGGCACCTTCGAATTCGATCTTTTCGGCCGCACCGCCTATATCTATGGCGTCTGTCTGCTGCTCCTCGTTTTCCTCGCCCTCAGGGTCATCGTCCACTCACCCTTCGGCATGCTGTGTCGCGGCGTCAAGCAGGACAGCATCCGCATTCAGGCCATGGGCGGCTCGGTCAATGGCACGATTTTGAAGATGTTCGTCATATCAGGCGTCGTCGCCGGCATTGGCGGTGCGCTGAACGCCATTTCCACCCAGGTCGTCGGCCTCGACAGCCTCAGCTTCACGCTTTCGGCCGAAGGGCTGGTCATGCTGGTGCTGGGCGGCGCTGGTTCGCTTTATGGTGCGCTGATCGGCACTGTCACCTTCATGTGGTTTGAGGATGTCGTTTCCGCCGCCAATCCGTTCCATTGGCTGACGATCGTCGGCCTGTTGCTGATTGCCGTCGTGCTGTTTGCGCCACGCGGGCTTTACGGCGCGGGTGAACAGATCATTGCGCGCCTGCGGGGAGATCGCAAATGAGCGCCATTTTCGAAGTCTCCGGCCTGCAGAAGAATTTCGGTGGCCTCGTCGTCACCAATAATGTCTCGCTATCGCTGTCGCCGGGAGACCGCACGGTGCTGATCGGCCCCAATGGCGCCGGCAAGACCACCTTCGTCAATCTCGTCACCGGCACCATCAAGCCCTCGGCCGGCACAGTGCGCATTGCCGGCGAGGACGTGACAGGCCTCAGCGCCAGCCAGCGGGTGAAACGCGGCCTCGTCCGCTCGTTTCAGGTCACGCGGCTGTTTCAGGATATGACGCCTGAAGAACATGTGGCGCTCGCCATTCTCCAGCGGGAAGGAAAGACCGGCCGGATTTTCGGCCGTTACCGCGCCATGCCCGCGGTGATGAGCGAAGCGCGCGATATTCTCGGCACGCTCGGCCTTCTGGCGCTTGCCGAAACAAGGGTGCGGGAAATTGCCTATGGCCAGCAGCGGCTGATCGAGATCGCGCTTGCCATGGCGCTTCGCCCGAAAATCCTGCTGCTCGACGAACCGGCGGCCGGCGTGCCTTCGACGGAAACGGCGCGCATAGAGCAGGCGCTCGACCGGCTGCCGGCCGACCTCGCCATATTGATGATCGAGCACGACATGGATCTGGTTTTCCGCTTCGCCAAACGTGTCGTGGTTCTGGCAACCGGCGCCGTCATCTTCGACGGTTCGCCTGATGATGTCACCAGCAATGCGGAAGTCCGCCAAGCCTATCTGGGAAGTTACGCCGATGCCCGCAGCGCCGCTTGAAATCTTGAACCTGACGGCCGGTTACGGCCCGACCCGCGTCATCGAAGGCCTGTCGCTTTCGGTGCCATCAGGTTCGCGTTTTGCCGTTCTCGGCCGCAATGGCGTTGGCAAGACCAGCCTTTTTGCCACGCTGGCCGGCCAGACGAAACGCTTTTCCGGCGATATCCGCCTCGGCGGACAGGACATTGCCGCCCTGCCGAGTGCCGCCCGCGCCAAAGCCGGCCTCGGTTACGTGCCGCAGACCCGCGACGTGTTTCCAACACTGACCGTTGAGGAAAACCTTTTCGTCGGCCTCAAAGGTCGGCCGAAATCTGCGATCGAGGAGGCCTATACGCTGTTTCCACGCCTGAAGGAACGCCGCCGCAATCTCGGTTCGCAACTTTCCGGCGGCGAACAGCAGATGCTCTCCACCGCCCGGACGATTCTCGGGAAGCCGCGGGTGCTGCTTCTCGATGAGCCGCTGGAAGGCCTCGCACCCGTCATCTGCGAAGAACTGATGGCCGCCTTCTCCAAACTGGCGCAGTCAGGCGAAATGACCATTCTTCTCGTCGAACAACGTATCCAGATGGCCATCGACTTCGCCGACCATGCCATTATCATGGAACGCGGCCGCATCGTCTGGGAAGGGCCGTCCAGCGAACTGGCACAAAACCCGGATATTATCGATACGCATCTCGGGGTTGGCGGGCTGCACTGAGCCAACACATCGCCGTTGCGCGTTCATATATATAATCTCCGTCATACCGGCCTTGAGCCGGTATCCAGCCACCCCAAGTCCTTGGGGTGAAAAGACTCTTCGCGCCGCGCAGACGCGCGCCGACTGGATTCCGGCTCAAGGCCGGAATGACGGAGGATGACCGATCGCACAAAGCCCCCGCCGTCTCATTTGCCCTTCCTCAAAAAACCCAATGGAATAAAAATTCCACTGGAGTTAAAGTGCACACGATTTCAGTCTGCATAAAGGAACGACAATGACGGCAATCGAGGCGCCAGAATCGGTGAAGGCTTTTGAGGAGCGGTTGCTCCAGGTTGCGGAGGGGCTGCCGAAACGATTGCGGCAATGTGCCGATTATGTCGCCTCCAATCAGGACCGCATTGCCGTTTCCACCGTCGCCGAAATGGCAGAGGGTGCTGGCGTGCAGCCTTCGGCCTTCATGCGGTTTTGCCAGATCATGGGCTTTTCCGGTTTTTCGGAAATGCAGCGCCTGTTTCGCGATTCCTATGTCGGCGGCTGGCCGGATTACACCACACGGCTCGACCATCTCCGCGAAAAAGGCGATGAAAGCGCCTCCAGCCTGCTTGCGGAATTTGTCGAAGCCGGTCGTTCCTCGCTGGAAATGCTGCTGAAATCGGTCGATACGCGGCAGCTTGACGAGGCGGTTTCGGCACTGGCTGGCGCGCGCACTGTCCACATTATCGGTTTGCGACGGTCGTTCCCCATAGCCAGTTACCTTGCCTATGCCTTCGAAAAAATGAAGGTGCCAGCGGTTCTGCACAGCGCCGTTGGCGGGCTGGGCAATATCAGCGCCATCTCCAGCGATGACGCGCTGATCGCCATCACCTTCTCTCCCTATTCCACTGAGACGCTGGAACTGGCGGAAACGGCCCGGGCCAATGGCATTCCGGTGGTTGCGCTCTCTGATTCTGCCGTCAATCCGCTGCGCAAATCCGGCGCAACACTTTTGACGGTCACGGAGATCGATTTCGGCGCATTCCGCTCGCTTTCCGCCACGCTCTGTCTGGCTATTACGCTGGCCGTAGCTGTGGGAACCCGCAAAACAGCCTGAATATTTTTATTGAAAATGGAAAAAATAGAATTTATGATCCAAATCCATGAAACGGGCATTCCATATTCGTCCGTCTCGTGACGGATGACAGTGGGCGGAGGAGGCCTGCCGGAACGGGATGGCGAAAGGGGCGGGCAGCTTTGTCCGATATCGCTCCAAACATGTGAGGCAGGCCGCCGCAACAGGCGGCCCGAAGGAGGAACCTTTTGAAAAAACTTGATCTTATCACGATCGGGCGCTCGTCTGTCGACCTGTACGGTTCGCAGGTCGGCGGCCGTCTGGAGGACATGGCCTCCTTTGCCAAATATATTGGCGGCTCCCCCACCAACATCGCAGCCGGCGCTGCCCGGCTAGGCCTCAACAGCGCCGTCATCACCCGCGTTGGCGATGAGCATATGGGCCGCTTCATCCGTGAGCAGCTGGTTCGCGAAGGCGTCGACGTGCGCGGCGTGAAAACCGATCCGGAGCGGCTGACCGCGCTGGTGTTGCTCGGCATTCGTGACCAGAACCAGTTCCCGCTGATTTTCTATCGCGAAAACTGTGCGGACATGGCGCTGAGCGAAGACGATATCGACCCCGCCTTCATTGCTGAAGCTGGCTGCGTCTGCGCCACCGGCACACATCTGTCCCATCCCAATACCGAAGCGGCCGTGCTGAAAGCGCTGAAACTCGCCCGCGAAAATGGCGCAAAGACCGCGCTCGATATCGACTACCGGCCCAATCTCTGGGGTGTTGCCGGCCATGGCGATGGCGAAAGCCGCTTCGTCGAATCGCAGAAGGTCACCACCAAGCTGCAATCCACCCTGCATCTTTTCGATCTGATCGTCGGCACCGAGGAAGAATTCCACATTGCCGGCGGCTCCACCGATACGCTCGCTGCGTTGAAGGCCGTGCGCAAGGTTTCGAACGCGACGCTGGTGTGCAAGCGTGGCCCGATGGGGGCGTCGGTCTTCACCGGCGACATTCCCGCAAGCCTCGACGATGGCGAGACGGGCGAAGGTTTTCCGATCGAAGTCTTCAACGTTCTGGGCGCCGGTGACGGCTTCATGGCCGGGCTGTTTCGTGGCTGGCTGCGCGGCGAGGACTGGCCGACGACGCTGAAATACGCCAATGCCTGCGGCGCCTTCGCCGTCTCCCGCCATGGCTGCACGCCTGCCTATCCGAGCTGGGAAGAGCTGCAATATTTCTTCAAGACCGGCATTCGCAACAAGGCGCTGCGCAAGGACGAGGCGCTGGAACAGGTGCACTGGTCCACCAACCGCAAGGGCGAATGGGACACGATGCGCGTCTTCGCCTTCGACCATCGCATGCAACTGGAAGCCATCGCCGACGAGCTCGGCGTGAAGCACGAGCAGATCGGCGCTTTCAAGAAGCTATGCCTTGAGGCTGCGCAGCAGGTGGCCGGCGATAGGCCGGGTTATGGCATTCTCTGCGACGGTCGTCTTGGCCGCGACGCCCTGTTTGCCGCCAGCGGCTCCGGCCTGTGGATCGGCCGTCCGGTGGAATGGCCGGGCTCGCGCCCGCTGACGCTGGAACCGGAACTCGGCAAGGATTTCGGCGGGCTTTCCGAATGGCCGCTTGAAAATGTCGTTAAGGTTCTGTGCTTCTATCACCCTGACGATACGGATGAGATGCGCGCCGCACAGGAGGAGACGGTCATGCGTCTGTTCCAGGCGACACGCCGCAACCGGCTGGAAATGTTGCTGGAGGTTATTCCCTCCAAGGTCGGCCCGACCGACGATCTCACCGCCGCCCGCATCGTCGAGCGTTTCTATGAAATCGGGGTTTATCCCGACTGGTGGAAGCTGGAGCCGATGAAGACCCGTGCCGCGTGGAAAAACGCCTGCGACGCCGTGCATCGCAACGATCCTTATGTGCGCGGCATCGTCGTTCTCGGTCTCGACGCGCCACAAAGCGAACTGGAGGAAAGCTTCCGCCTTGCCGCCGACTTCGATCTGGTCAAAGGTTTCGCCGTCGGCCGCACGATTTTCGTAGACGCCGCACGGGCCTGGCTCGCCGGCAAGATCACCGATCAGGAAGCGGTCAGGGACATGGCGCAGCGCTATACCAGCCTGTGCCGCATATGGGATGAGGCGCGCGCCAAAAAGGGAGAGGCAGCGTGAAGACAATCAGAATGACGGCTGCGCAGGCCATGGTTCGTTACCTGGCAGCGCAGATGAATGAACACGGCGAAACCTATATCGCCGGCATGTGGGCGATTTTCGGCCATGGCAACGTCGCCGGCATCGGCGAGGCGCTTTATGGCATCCGCGACGAACTGCCGACCTATCGCGGCCAGAACGAGCAGTCCATGGCCCATGCGGCCATTGCCTATTCGAAGCAGCTGCGCCGCCGCCGGGCCATGGCAGTCACCTCCTCCATCGGCCCCGGTGCGGCCAATATGGTGACGGCGGCAGCGCTCGCGCATGTCAACCGCCTGCCGGTTCTGCTGATCCCCGGCGATGTCTTCGCCAATCGCGGCCCGGACCCCGTGCTGCAGCAGCTCGAAGATTTTGGCGATGGCACCATGACGGTCAATGACTGCTTCCGCCCGGTCAGCCGTTATTTCGACCGCATCATGCGCCCGGAGCAATTGCTAACCGCCCTTCCCCGCGCCATGCGCACCATGACAGACCCGGCAGATTGCGGCCCCGTCACGCTCGCCTTCTGCCAGGATGTACAGGCGGAGGCCTATGATTACCCCGAAAGCTTCTTCGAAAAGCGCGTCTGGCGCCAGCGGCGTCCCGAGCCGGATGTCGTGGAATTCGAAGAGGCCGTGGCTGCGCTGAAGGCAGCGAAGAACCCTGTTATCGTTGCCGGTGGCGGTGTGCATTTTGCCGGCGCAACCGAGACGCTGAAGCGCTTTGCCGAAACCCACTCCATTCCCGTCGTCGAAACGCAGGCCGGTAAATCGGCCCTCGCCTGGGATCATGATCTAAATTTCGGTCCCGTCGGCGTTACCGGTGCGGAAAGCGCCAATATCGTCAGCGAAAAGGCCGATCTGGTCTTCGGCGTCGGCACCCGTTTTCAGGATTTCACCACCGGTTCCTGGGCGCTGTTCAAGAACCCGAACCGCAAGATCCTGGCGCTTAACGTGCAGCCCTATGACAGCGCCAAGCATGATGCGATCAGCCTGACGGCAGATGCCAAGATCGGGCTTGAAAAACTGTCGGCCGCCCTCGGCAGTCACCGTTTTGCGGCACCGGATGCGGGCCTCAAGGCGGCATGGTTCGAAAAGGCCGATGCCGATACGGCGGCACCGGGTGAAGAGCATGTGAACAGCCTGCCGACAGACATGCAGGTCATCGGCGCGGTGCAGCGCCAGTCGCGTGACAATACCGTCGTCATGTGCGCTGCAGGCACCATGCCGGGCGAGCTTCACCAGCTGTGGAAATCCAAGCTGCCGCTCTCCTATCACATGGAATATGGCTTCTCCTGCATGGGTTATGAAGTGGCCGGCGGCCTCGGCATCAAGATGGCGGAACCGGACCGCGACGTGATCGTCATGGTCGGCGACGGCTCCTACATGATGATGAATTCCGAGCTTGCGACATCGGTTGCCATGGGTGTGAAGATCACGCTCGTCATCACCGACAACAGGGGTTACGGCTGCATCAACCGCCTGCAGATGGAAACCGGCGGCGCGGAGTTCAACAACCTCTACGCCCATACCAACGTCAACCCGATCGCCATTGATTTCGTGGCCCATGCCGGCTCGATGGGCGCGGATGCACGCAAGGTGTCCACCATATCCGAACTCGAAGAGGCGCTTGCTGCCGCCCGTACCTCCAGCCGCACGACTGTCATCGTCATCGATACCGACCCTTACCCGACGCCGCAGGCCGGTGGTCACTGGTGGGATGTCGCGGTGCCTGAAGTTTCCGAGCGCGGCGAAATTGCCGGCGCGCGCGCCCGTTATGAAAACCATCTCAAGGAAAGACAGTAAGATGATCCGTTACGGCACCAACCCCATCGCCTGGTCCAACGACGACGACCGCACGCTGGGCGCCCATATCAGCCTCGAACAGTGCCTGGATGAAACCGCCAAGATCGGTTTTGACGGCATCGAGAAGGGCCATAAATTCCCGACCGATCCGGAAGGCCTGAAAGGCGTGCTTTCGCCGCGTGGCCTCTCCTTCGTCTCCGGCTGGCATTCGCTGAACCTTCTCACCGACAGCATCGAATCCGAAAAGCAGGCGATGCAGCCGGCGCTTGATCTCCTGAAGGCCATGGGCTCGAAAGTCATCATCGTCTGCGAAACCTCCAACGCCATCCATGGCGCAGACGACACGGCGCTGATCGACCGTCCGCACCTCAAGGCCGAGGACTGGGCCGCGTTCGGCGCAGGTGTCGAGGCGCTTGCCGCTTTTGCTGCGGAACAGGGCATCACCCTCGTTTACCACCACCACATGGGAACCGTGGTGGAGAGCGAAGACGAGATCGACCTTCTGATGAAGCACACCGGGCCGAAGACCCATCTGCTGCTCGATACCGGCCATTGCCTGTTCGGCGGCGGCGATCCCGTGCGCGTAGCGCAGAAATATATGGGCCGCGTCGGCCATATCCATGCCAAGAACGTGCGTCCCGCCATTGCCGATCAGGTTCGCAATGACCGGCTCTCCTTCCTCGAAGGCGTTCGCCGCGGCGTGTTCACCGTTCCCGGCGACAGCGAAGGCGGCGTGAACTTCCCGCCGGTTCTGAAAGTGGCGGCCGAGCATGGTTACAGCGGCTGGCTGGTGATCGAGGCCGAGCAGGACCCTGACGTGCGCAACCCCTTCGAATATCAGAGCCTCGGGCTGAAATCGCTGAAGGCTTTTGCCCGCGAAGCGGGGCTGGACAAGGCCGAGGCTGCCTGAGCTGAGCGGGGGGCATTCGTCTATACGTCCTAGAATCGTATGTTCCGGGGCAACCCCTCCTCCCTCATTCCTGTGCTTGTCACAGGAATCCAGCCGACGCGCGTCGGCGCGGCGGAAAGACTCCTCTCAGCCCAAGGACTTGGGCTGGCTGGATCCCTGTGACAAGCACAGGGATGAGGGAAACGCGGGAATAGCCGCCCGATAAATTGAACGACTGACCAAAAAAGGAACACCACCATGACCTCACTTCTGCGCAAGCCGGTCGCGACCAGCGGCAAGGTGCACGATATCACGCCCCAAAGCGCGGATTGGGGTTATGTCGGTTTCGGCCTTTACCGCCTGAAGCCGGGCGAGACGGCTGCGGAAAATACCGGCGATACGGAAGTAATCCTCGTGCTGGTCGAAGGCAAGGCGACGATTTCCGCGGGGGATAAGGATTTCGGTGAACTCGGCGACCGCATGAACGTGTTCGAGCGCAAGCCGCCGCATTGCGTTTATGTCCCTGCCGGCTCCGAATGGTCCTTGACCGCGACGACCGATTGCACCGTCGGCGTCTGCACCGCACCCGGCGAAAAAGGCAGCCGCGAGGCGCAGCAGATCGGCCCGAACGGCGTGCAACTGACGGAACGCGGCAAGGGCGCCAATACGCGTTACATCTTCCCCATCGCCATGGAAGAGCGCGATGTCGCCGACAGCCTGCTGGTAACTGAGGTATTCACGCCTTCGGGCAACTGGTCGTCCTATCCGCCGCACCGGCATGATGAGGATAACTACCCCGACATGACCTATCTGGAAGAGACCTATTATCATCGCCTCAACCCGGCGCAGGGTTTCGGCTTCCAGCGCGTCTTCACCGAAGATGGCTCGCTTGATGAGACCATGGCGGTGTCGGACGGCGATGTCGTGCTGGTGCCCAAGGGTCATCACCCCTGTGGCGCACCCTATGGCTATGAGATGTATTATCTGAACGTGATGGCGGGGCCGATGCGCAAATGGCGCTTCAAGAACCATCCCGATCACGACTGGATTTTCAAGCGCGACAATCCCTGACAGGTATATTTCACTTTAAAAATTTGGGAGGAGAGACCATGGCCGCTCTTGGCGTGGGACTTATTGGCACGGGTTATATGGGCAAATGCCACGCGCTTGCGTGGAACAATGTCACAAGCGTTTTCGGCGACGTGGAACGTCCCCGGCTTGTCACACTCGCGGAGGTAAACCCCGAGCTTGCGGCAAAGAAGGCGGCGGAGTTCGGTTTTGCCCGCTCGACAGGCAACTGGCGCGATCTGCTTGCCGATCCCGAGATTGACGTGATCTCCGTCACCACGCCGAATGCTTTCCACCCGGAAATGGCCATTGCCGCCCTTGAGGCCGGCAAACATGTCTGGTGTGAAAAGCCGATGGCGCCCGCCTTTACTGACGCGGTGAAGATGCGCGATGCAGCCCGCCGGTCCGCCAAGGCAGCCGCCATGGGCTACAATTACATCCAGAACCCTGTCATCCGCCATATGCGCCGCCTGATCGACGAAGGCGCGATTGGCAAAGTTTATCACGTCCGGGCCGAAATGGACGAAGACTTCATGGCGGATGCCACCCAGCCCTTCTACTGGAAGAGCGAGGCCTCTTCCGGCTATGGCGCGCTGGATGATTTCGCCGTGCACCCGCTGTCGCTGCTCTACGCCCTGTTCGGCCACGCCGAAAGCGCCATCACCGACATGGTGAAACCCTATGAAAGACGACCGCTCGCCGGCGGCGGCGACCGCGCAGTCGAAACACACGATCTTGCCAGCGTTCTGCTAAAGCTTGAAGGCGGCATTTCCGCCGTGCTCATCGCCAACCGCTCCGCCTGGGGCCGCAAAGGCCGCATCGCCGTCCAGATTTACGGTTCCACCGGTTCGATCCTTTTCGATCAGGAACGGATGAACGAGTTCCAGCTCTACACCACGGACGGACGCCCGGAAGAGCAGGGCTTCAGAACCATTCTCGCCGCGCCCCACCACAAGCCCTATGACCGCTTCATCCCCGCCCCCGGCCACGGCCTCGGTTTCAACGATCTGAAGGTCATCGAATGCCGGGAACTGATTGCCGCGATCGAGGGCAAGAAGGCCCATATTATCGATTTCGAGGAAGGGCTGAAGATCGAGCGCAGCATTCACGCCATGGCCCGGTCCTTTGCCGAAGGGCGCTGGGTCGCGACTGGGGAGATTGTGGAATAGGGATGGGTATGAGGTGAGCGCCGAGTTTCGCCTCTTTCGTCATGCTCGGGCCTGTCCCGAGCATCTGCAACCGATCGATTTAACGCGACGTGGTTGGATCCTCGGGACGAGCCCGAGGATGACGCAGGAAAGGTATCAGCTTTTCACTGGCGTTTCCGGCACCGGCGTCAGCACCTTGCCGTCCTTGAACCAGCCGAGAATATTATCGGCCACCAGATCGGCCATGGCGTTACGCGTCGGGACCGAGGCGGAGGCAACATGCGGCAGCAGGGAAACATTCGGCAGCGACAGGAAGGCTTCCGGCACCTTCGGTTCGGCGTAGAAGACATCGAGACCTGCGGCCCCAACAGCACCGCTCCGCAACGCCTCCAACAGCGCATCCTCATCGACGCTGGAGCCGCGGCCGACATTGATGAACACACCCTGCGGCCCGAGCGCCGAGAGGATTTCGGCGTTGATCGCCTTATGTGTTTCAGGCGTTCCGGGCACGATGCAGATCAGGATATCGACGGCCTCAGCCATCTCCTTCAGCGAACCGTAATAGGTGTAGGAAAGGCCATCCCGCTTGCTGCGGGTGTGGTATCCGATTTCCACCTTGAAGGGCTCCAGCCGCTTGGCGATTTCCTGGCCGATGCGGCCCATGCCGAAGAGACCAACCTTGCGGCCACGCAGCGAAAACGGCGAAAGCGCAAAAGGTCCTTCGCCGACCCATTTGCCGTCGCGCAGCCAGGTCTCGGCCTGATAGAGACGGCGCACGGTGTTGATCAACAGCGCAATCGTCGTATCCGCAACCTCGTCGTTCAGCACGTCAGGTGTATTGGTCACCACGATGCCGCGCGTGGCAGCATGTTTGGCATCGACGCCGTCATAACCCACGCCGAAATTGGCGATGATCTCGAGCTTCGGCAGCGCATCAATCCATTTGGCGTTGACGACGCCGGAAACGGCGATGGCATTGATGCGCTCAGCCGCACCATCAGGCAGAACCGGCTCTGCACCGGCAGGCACTGCCACGATCTCGACCTTGCCTTCGAGGCGTTCGAGAACGCGCGGGTTTATCTTGCCGGGAACGAGAACGACGGCCTTTTTGTCAGACATGAGCGGATATTCCTCCTGATAACATTCCAATATGCCGGAGTGGGTTGCAGGCGAACCGCTCGCCATACCACTCCTCTGGGCGGCGATCCTTTCAAACAAAGACGGCCGTGAAAAGGGCAATAAGGGGATGCTATGGGGGCAGACGGAAGTTTCATGTCGATTTTTTTTGACGCAATCCTCACCGTCGTGCCGGACCGATTCATCGCTGCCGGGTGTGAATTTCTAAATAGAATACACATGAAGGCATTGAGCGCGATGGATACGGCTTCTCGCAACGCCACCCTTGGGCTTGCCCCAAGGGTCTAATCACATCCACAAAATCAATAGGTTGCAGATCCTCGGGACAGGCCCGAGGATGACGTCGGCGCGGTGGCATGGATCACGCCTCCCTGAAAAAACGTCTTTCTATCGCAGACACACGGCGGCCGAATTTCGGGCCGGGTCGGAATGACGAAGGGACGCGACGCTAAGACCGCTCCTGTGCCATCAGGTCAGGCTCACACCCGCGGCCGCACCGGCCCGGTCGATTGCCTGATGCGCATTTCCGGCTTGATGAGATGAATGCCATCAGGTTCGTGGCTACCGGCCAGCCGGTCCAGCAGCGCGCGGGCAGCAAGACGCCCGACCTCGGCCTGCCCGTTGGAAACGGTCGTCAGCGCCGGGGTGGCGATGGCCGCTTCCTCCAGATCGTCGTAGCCGGTGACGGAAATATCCACGCCCGGCACCAGACCGGCGCGCGAAATGCCGTTCATCAGGCCAATGGCGACCAGATCGTTCCAGCAGACGGCGGCGGTCGGCTTCTGCGGCAGCGACAGGAAATGCACGGCGGCCTCGAAACCGCCCTGCTTGGAGCGGGGGCCAGGAATGCGCAGGTTCGGATCAACCTCGATGCCCGCCTTGCGCAGCGCGTTGACGTAACCCTGATAACGGTCGCGGCCGGTCGATGTCTGGTCGGTACCACCAACCATGGCGATGGTGCGGTGGCCAAGGCTGATCAGGTGGTTGGTCGCCAGCGAAATGCCGTAGCTGTCGTCACCGCGATAGGTCGGCATATCGACGCCGTCCATCGAACGGGCCACCAGAATGGCGGGCATGCCGTTCTCTTCGGCCAGCGTCATATCCTCGATCGGCGTGCCGATGGCCGGTGACATGATGATGCCATCCGAACCGAGCTGCAGCAGCGTTTCGATGAAGGTGCGCTGTTTTTCAACCGAATCGTAGTGGTTGGAAAGAATGAAGGTCTGGCGGCTGCGGTCCAGCTCGCTTTCGATGGCTTTGAGAATTTCGCCGTAAAACGGGTTCATCACATCGTGAAACACCACGCCTACAATGCCGGAGCGCGAGGTGCGCAGGCTCGCGGCGCGGCGGTTGTAGATATAACCCAGCGCCCGCGCCTGTTCCTTGATCTTGTCGCGCGTATCGGAGGCAACCAGCGGACTGTCACGCAATGCAAGGGAAATGGTAGCGGTCGAAAGACCAAGACTCTCGGCAATCGTGGACAGTTTGATCTTTTGAGCCACAGCATTCCTCCCAAACGCATGTCAGCGACGGATGTCCCTGTTTAAATTGCAATTAAACAATTTAAATAAAATCCGCAACCCGTTTAAGAGATATCCACAAAACAGAGTTTTATTTTTAAAAATTTCAACAAATTATTGAAGATTGGTATCGATTACCTTGAGAAGTTTAACCACAGTGCGCACATCTTTGGCCGAAAGCCCCTCTATGGCCCGCGCGCCGCAATCGGCTATCGAGACATTGATGTGTTCGACGCTTTGCAGGCCGGCTTCCGTCAGCTTCACCAGCGTGACCCGGCCATCCTCGTCGTCACCGCTACGTTCCACGAAACCCTGGGCTTCCATGCGGCCGATGGTGCGCGTCATGGTCGGCGCCTTGACGCCGAGTTTCTGGGCGATCTGTCCCGGTGTGAGGCTGCCTTCCTGCGCCAAAGCCAGAATAACACCGTCCTGCCCGGCATAAAGACCGCTTTCGGCAAGGCTGTGGCTCAGCGCGGTGCGCATGGAGCGGGCGGCCTGGGTAATGGATTGCGCCAGTTCCTCGGGGTTGAAATTCTCATCCCTTTTTTTGGCGTCCTTTACTTTCTTGCTGCCCTTCTCCTTCTTGGCGCCCTTGTCCTTGTTCCCAGTTTTATCCTTGCTCATATGCGAGTGCCTTTTACCCTGTGGCGGAACCGATATATGTTGCTGGAAATCCTTACCGAATGCACGCGCGGACTGCCAGATGCCAAACACATACACGCATTATCACGACGAAAACGTAACAGACCCTCATCTTCGCGCAACAGGTGCAATTTCCGTGTTGCCGCTGGGCGCACATGAACAGCACGGTCCGCACCTGCCGTTCGAGACCGATACGCTGATTGCTGAAGGTATCGTCGCCCGTCTTGCCGCCGCCCTGCCCGGCCATCTGCCGGTCTCGTTCCTGCCGGTGGAACCCGTCGGATATTCCATCGAACACATGGATGTGCCGGGCACGAAGACCCTACGTTACGACGAAGCCATCGAACGTTGGCTCAGCATTGCGCAGGCCGAATATGAAAAAGGCGTGCGCAAATTCGTGATGCTGAACGCCCATGGCGGCAATTCGCCGCTGATGACCGTCGTCGCCACCGAAGCCCGCGCCCGCTTCGGCATGCTGGCGGTCGCCACCAGCTGGACCCGCTTCGGCGTGCCGGCGGATGTGGTGAGGCCTGAAGACAAGGCTATCGACATCCATGGCGGCGATATCGAAACCTCCGTCATGCTGGCGCTCTGCCCGGAACGGGTGGCGATGGACAAGGTTGCCGACTTCCCCTCGCGTCAAAGCGATTTCGCCAGCCGTTTCAAACATCTGCGCGCCTATGGCCCGCACGCCTTCGGCTGGCTGATGAGCGATATCAACACTCACGGCGTTGCCGGAAACGCCGCCGCTGCCACGGCGCAAAAGGGTGAAAGGCTGATCTCGCACGCCGTCAGCGGCCTTGTCGAACTGCTTGAAGACGTCCACGCTTTTGACATAACGTTATTTCATAACAAAATTTGAACCACTTGGCCGGTTTAGGCCAAAATCTCTTTGAACTGCCCGGATGTCGCGCCTATATGGACGACAACACTTCTTCCTTGAGGCCTCTAAGGGCCTTGTCTCCACGCGGGGTTTTCCATGACCGAAACAGCACCAGCCAAGCCCATTCCAGTCACCGTCCTGACGGGATATCTCGGCGCCGGTAAAACGACGCTTCTCAACCGCATTCTCTCCGAGAACCACGGCAAGAAATACGCTGTCATCGTCAATGAATTCGGCGAGATCGGCATCGATAATGATCTGATCGTCGAATCCGACGAGGAAATCTACGAAATGAACAATGGCTGCGTGTGCTGCACGGTACGCGGCGACCTGATCCGCGTGGTCGAAGGCCTGATGCGCCGTCCCGGCCGCTTCGACGGCATCATCGTCGAGACGACCGGTCTTGCCGATCCCGTTCCCGTCGCCCAGACCTTCTTCATGGATGATGACGTGCGCGCCAAGACCGAGCTGGACGCCGTCATTGCGCTTGTTGATGCCAAGCACCTGCCGCTGCGCCTGAAGGACAGCCGCGAAGCCGAAGACCAGATCGCCTTTGCCGATGTCGTCATCGTCAACAAGACCGATCTCGTCACGCCGGAAGAACTGGCCCGCGTCGAGGACGTCGTTCGCGCCATCAATCCTTCCGCCCGCATCTACAAAGCCACCCGCTCGGGCGTCGATCTCGCCCGCGTTCTCGATCAGGGCGCGTTCAATCTGGAACGGGCACTTGAAAACGATCCGCATTTCCTTGAACACGGCCATGAAGACCACGCCTGCGGTCCCGATTGCGACCACCACCATCATGATCATGGGCACGATCACGGCCATGACCACCATCATCACGACCATGACCACGCGCATCATGACCATGGCCACGATCACCACCACCATGGCGCGGTTTCGCCGATCCATGATGTGACGGTGCAATCCGTGTCGCTGCGCGGCGGTGAGATGAATGCGGAACGTTTCTTCCCGTGGATTCAGAAAGTGACGCAGACCGACGGCCCGAACATTCTGCGCCTCAAGGGCATCATCGCCTTCAAGGGCGATGCGGAACGTTACGTGGTGCAGGGCGTGCACATGATCATCGAAGGTGATCACCAGCGCCCATGGAAAGAAGGCGAAAAGCGCGAAAGCCGCCTCGTCTTCATCGGCCGCGAACTCGACCGCGAAAAGCTGGAAAAGAGCTTCAACGCCTGCCTCGCGACCGCTTGAGGTTTTTGAAGGACGCACCGAGACGCTCTTTTGTGTTCCCGGTGCCCTTCCCCACTCTCGACGTCATCCTCGGGCTTGACCCGAGGACCCATTGCCGCCAGCATGTGGATGGCCGGGTCAGACCCGACCATGACGCGACGGGTTGAAACCGCACCAACGGGTCTTCCCGACTTGGTCAGCGACCGAAATCCACCAAACGAAAAACACATAGACGAAAGACCGATTCCCCATGCCGACTGTTGCCCCGCTTGATATCGAAGGCCACGTGGTCTCGACCCATTTTCTCGGCGACATTCCGCTGTTTGCCACCGCCGCCGGCACCATTCACCGGCTGGATGGCGGCGAGAAGGTAACGCAGGCGCATGACGGGCTTCTGACCTGCATTCGCGATCCCTATAGCGCCACGCTGCTTTCCGGCGGCGAGGATGGGCGCGTGCTACGCATCGGCCACGACGGCAGCATCAGCGAGCTGGCGCATGTGCCGCGCAAATGGATCGGTGTCGTTGCCGGCGGGCCGCAAAAGGCGGTCGCTTATGGCGTCGGCAAGTCCAGCTTCGTGCGCCTGTCGGACGGCACGGTCAAGGAATTCAAGGAAGAGCGCACGGTGGAGGCCATCGCCTTTGCGCCGAAGGGCCTGCGCATCGCGGTGGCGCGTTATAACGGCGTGACGCTGCATTGGGTGGCGAGCGCCGGCGATCCGGTCGATCTGGAATGGAAGGGCGCGCATACCGGCGTCATTTTCTCGCCTGATGGCAAGTTCCTCGTCACCACCATGCAGGAAAACGCCCTGCATGGCTGGAAGATGGAGGCCACGAAAGGCGGCATGGAAGCCCGCCACATGCGCATGACGGGGTATCCCGCCAAGGTCAAATCCATTTCGTGGTCGGCAAAGGGCAAATGGCTCGCCTCGTCCGGCGCACCGGCCGCCATCGTCTGGCCATTTGCCGGCAAGGACGGCCCGATGGGCAAGGCGCCGGAAGAACTCGGTAGCCGCGCCAACATCATGGTCACCCATGTCGCCTTCCACCCGGTGGAAGACGTGCTGGCCATCGGCTTCATCGACGGCATGATCCTCGGCGTGCGTCTGGCAGATGGCAAGGAAGCTCTGCTGCGCCGCCCCGGCAAGGGTGCGATCACAGCCATGGACTGGAGCGCCACCGGCAAACTGCTCGCCTTTGCCTCAGAGGCGGGTGATTGCGGTATCATCGACATTTCAGCGTAAGGGCGGACGGGGCCGTATCCGTCAACGCGGCCTTGAGCCGGGGTCCGGGGAGTCCTTGATCGCGAAAGAGACACTTCGCACGGTGCAGACGCGCCATGGCTGGATGTAGGCTCAAGGCCGGCATGACGGAGGTGAGGTTTTCGGCATGCACAAAGGCCCTACTCGCTTACCTGGCGTCGCGTCAGGAAAAGCATCAGCAGGGCCGCTCCAGCGCCAACCGAAGCGAGCCTTATCGACGTGCCGAAGCTCGCATATTGCGATACAAATCCCATCAGCGGCACCGCAAACAGCCCGGCAAGGAAGATGGAGTTCATGTAGAGCGCGGTTGCCCGCGCCGTGCGCCCGCGCGCGAAACCCTGCACGAAGGTCAGGCATGTACCGGCACAAAGTCCGTAATAGGCTCCCTCCAGCGCCGCGCCGACCAACATGGCCGGTAGCGTCGTGACCGAAGCTATGACATTGAACGCGACGATCGCCATCACGGCCGCGATGCAGAGAAGGATGCGGGCACTGACCCGGCGCATGATCCTCGGCGCAAGCAGGATGAGCAGCACCTCCATGGCGCATTTGACGCTGAGCGACAGACCCGGCGCATAATCCGGCAGGCCCACCTCGCGCACCAAAAAAACCGGCAGGGCGGAAGCGCAGAGCGCGTGGGCGAAAGACATGCAAAAACTGGCCGCCGCCGCCAGAAGCAGCGGCAGGTTGCGCCCCTCATCTGCCTCGCCCTCCTGCCGCCGCTCCATCGGGCATGTCTGGCCGCGCGGCACGATGGCAAGCGCAAGCCCGCCCCAGATGGTCGTCATCAGCAGGGCGATGCCAAATACGGCCTTTGCGCCGGCAAGATCGAAGATGAGATAGGCTGCAGCCGGCAGCAGCATCCACGCCAGCGACACCATCGTCCGCAGGAAAGCGTTATAAGAGGCAGTATTCAACGCCTGCACCCGGCCGTGATAACGTCCGTAACTGAAGATGAGGGTGCTGGCAGCGTTGGAAAGCCCCATGCCGACCGCCGTTATCGCCACCAGCAGTCCCAAATGCCCGAAGGTCGCAGCCCCCACCGCGACAAAAGCGCCGGACACGGAGAGAAGCAGCAACGGCCGCACCCGCACCCCGGCATCGACACGCTCGCCATAAAAACGGCTGGCGATAATCGAGGCAACCATCGCCGTCACGCTATAAAGGCCAAGCGTTGCCGGCGGATGGCCGAGCACCTGAATGATGTAAAAACCGATAAACGGCACGACAGCCGCGTTGGTGCCGCCGGCAACGAAGACCAGCAGCGCGATCATATAGGCCTGACGATCAAAAGCGCCCGGCGAAGTGCTTTTCTGAAGCATGGGGAATCGATTGGAAGCTGGGAGACGGGACAGGATCGCACCATCTCACCAAAACCGACCGCGGTTCAAGCTCGTAAATCAGGAAGCGCACGTTTTTTGGCTTTGAACGAAACGTGCTTCTTCTTTCGCGTCTCCCGGCAAGCACAGCCTCGCAATAAGTTACCCGGCCCGGCAGAACATCTTCCGCCGGGCCGGTATGGATCGATAAAACGGTCCCATGGTTGCCCATGGCGTTGACGCTATCAGCGACCTCGTCTTCTCGGAAGAGCGGAAGCGCCCCTGATCAGAACTTTACGCCGAGACCAACCTTGACGACATGTTCATTGACATCGCCGACCGACGAGATCGCACCCGTTCTATACGTCGCCTTACCAAAATCGTTGTAGCGATATTCAACGCGGCCGAACAAATTGTTGGTGAACGCGTAATCAATACCGGCGCCAACCGTCCAGCCGTGCAGCACTTTGCTGTCCTTGCCGAACGGTGCATCCACTTCACTGTCGGTCGCGGTGTAGCCGCCGGCAGTGTAGATCAAGGCACGATCGATGGCATAACCGGCACGCAGACGCGCGGAGCCGTTCAGACCTGCGGAAACCTTGCTGGTAACAATGGTTTTATCGCCCCAGGCATAACCAAGGTCACCTTCGACGCCGAGAACGACGGATGGTGCCACCTCGAAATTATAACCGGCAAAACCGGAAAAACGGGCGCCATCGAATTCATGCTTTGTGGTGACGCCAAAAGTGGTCGACTTCACACGGTTCCAGCCATAACCAGCCGAAGCACCGGCGTAAAAACCGTCCCAGGAAAAGGAAGGCGCGACGTCATTGACATACGGTGCAGCCGGAATGTCATTGACCGCATCAGCGGCAACCGCAGCACCCGAAAACACGCCGAGTGTGACGAGCGCCAGAAATGATTGTTTCAACATGCGATAGCTCCTTGAAAAATAACTTCACCCACCACGTTGCGGGGCACGAACAAATCCGCCACGAAACACAACGTAATTAACAAGGTGAACGCACCTTATGATTGAAGCTCAACAAGGTTAACATCGTGTGAAAATTATAAAAATATAAGTATGAACGATATAAATCCGTTAATATTTCCAGACATAACAATATATAAATTAGACAATCGACACGTAAATCCGAGCGATCATAATTAAGCGATTACGGCTAAGTCCAATCTACAAAATCCATCAGAAGTAGCGTTAAGCACGCAACATTGTGAAAGTATGGCAGAGAAAATATGAACAAAAAAAGGGGGCCGCGAGGCCCCCTTTCAGGTGTGCGATGCGCCGTTTGTTGTTGCCGGAAGCGCCATGCGTCATACACACGCAACTCGGAGATCGTTCCCGGCTTATGTCCTGCGCGCATCGTTACCGTCGAAAATCCCTGTCGATTTTCGATCTGACTGATTAGTGCCGACGCTTCTTGCCGCCGTCATTCTTGTTGTCGATGACATCGACGGAGGTCTTGTTGCCGTTCAGAATACCGCTCAGGATGCCGGTCTTGTTGCCGTTCAGAATCCCGTTATTGGACAGGATACCGTTGAGCCCCAGATCGATGCTTGGCGACACGACGACGAGCGCGCCGCCCTTGTTGCTGTTTCCGGAAAGGATACCGCCCAGAAGACCGCCGGCATTGGCCTGACCAACGGAAGCGATAGTAAGAACAGCGGCTACACAAGCAAATTTAGCAATCATTTCTCTCTCCTCTTATGTTTGATCACGCCCCATGGCGTAACTGAACTGTATATTTAGAGGATTCTAATTCAAGCAAAGGCTAATATTACAATAAACGATTAACACTAATACTTGTGAATTTAATAAAATTTTATCGATCCTGCACCGTGTTCCTCCCTCTGAACCGATTGTTCTGAGTAATCATTTGCCGTTGTGACAGTAAAAAATCTCCGGAAACTTTATTAACCATCTAAATATAAGATATTGCTTAATTAGAGACCGGAGATGCGAATGCGACTGGGGGGATGTATCGCGCTTGTTCTTGGGCTTGCCTGCGCCTCCGGCGCGCGGGCGGGTGAAAGTGCGGATGAGCACAATTTCACCTACAAGTCGGGCGTCGCCTATGACACCAATTATTTCGCCGATACCAATCGCCTGAGCGCGATTTCGCTGCGCGCCGGCTTCGGGCTCAACGGCAAGGTCGCTCTGGAAGGGACGGAACTGCGTTATGCGCTCGAGCACGAGGAGGTCCGTCTCCCCCGTTATAGTTTTGCCAATGAACACAACACCATTGCCTCGTTGGGGTTGACCAGGCGTTTTTCCGAAAAACTGGAATGGACCATCGAGTTGCGCGGCACGCGCAGCGATGCCGGCGATATCTTCGTGCACCTGCCCGAAGAAGACATCGGTTATCGGCGGCTGGACCACAAACTGGAGGCCTCTTCCCAGCTCGGCATCCTCGCTTTGGGCGGCAAGAACACGCTGACGGCAAGCCTTGCCAGCCTGATGAAGGGCAAGGCGCGTTTCAGGCCGGCCTATTTCCTGCCCACCCGGCTGGAAGCCAATGAGGCACTTTTATCCCTCAAGGCCGAACATGAACGACCGCTGGGCGGCGGCGAAGCGGGGCTGACACTCGCTTATGACCGCATCGTCGTGCCGGAAAGCCAGCAGGAAAAATACGAGCGGTTTGAGGCCAATACGCTGCGCGGCTCACTGGCCTATGGTTACAAGTTCTCCGAACGTTTCGCGGTTCTGGCTGAGGCGGGCCTCACAACCATTTCCGGCGATGAGATCAGCGACAAGGTGAAGCGCACCCGGCCCTACCTGCGGACAGAAGCCGAGGTAAAAGCCACCGACCGCATAACCTTCGGCGCCGGCTTCTCGCAGGACTATGCGCTTTTCGACCCGGATGACCCGATCGCCGAATTCCATCGGCGCTGGCAACTGGTCATGAAAAGCAAGCTCACCGACAAGGTGGGGCTCAACCTTGCCCTGCAGCGCGTTCACAAGGACTGGATCTATTATAATTACGACACCAGCGAACGCAGGCTGGTGGCCACACTCTCCTTCGACACCGGCAAGAGCAGCAAGCTTGAAGTGGAATTCAACCGTCTTCTGCATGGCGAGCGCGATACCGACTTCTCTTATAGTGGCTCCAGCGTCACCTCACGTTTCACCGGCACATTCTGAAATATCCCGCCGGTCGGCGCCGGGTCGAAATTCGGTCCCAATTTCTGCTAGACTCGGGCCTTCAAGATTCGAAGGCAGGACAGACCGGATAATGAACAGACGATTTTTGCTTCTAGCGGCCGGCCTTGCCTGTATTCCCGCCGCGGCCTCGGCCCATCCGCACATCTTCGCCGAGGCGCGCATGGAAATTGTCGAGGGGCCGAACGGCACCGTGCAGGAGGTGCGCAACATCTGGCGTTTCGACGAGATGTTCTCGGCAAGCGTGGTGATGGATTACGACAAGAACAGCGATCTGAAGCTGGACAAGGACGAGTTGGCCGATATCGGCAATACCGTGCTGGAATCGCTTGCCGAATATTCCTACTACACCTTCATCACCGCCGACAGCAAACCGGTTGCATTTGGAAAGCCGGAGGCCATTCACGTCGACTACAAGGACAACCAGATTCTGATGTTTTTTTCGGTCAAGCCGACCAAACCTCTGGCCATCAAGGGTAAGCTGAGCTTCGGTGCCTGGGATCCGACCATGTATACGGCCATCGATTTCGCGAAAGACGGCGATCTGGCGATGCAGGGAAAGGATCTCGCCGCCTGCAAGCACCATGTCGTCCGCCCGGACCCGGACGAAGTGCTCGCCCAAAACCAGAGCACCTTGACCGACGCCTTTTTCAACGACCCAACCGGCACCGATATGACCAAAATGTTCGCCACCCGGCTGGAGGTGACATGCTAAGCCGCAGCGGGCGTCTGGCCGGACATCTGAGCATCGCCGCCATCGGCTTGCTTGCCGTTGCGGGTGCTGCCCATGCGCAATCGCCGCTCGGCATCGGTTCGGCCGAACCGTCCTTTGCGCTCGGCGGACCGTTTGCGCCGCTGATGCAATGGATCAATGTGCACCAGCAGATGTTCTACCGGGCGCTGACCGGCGCGTTGAAAGCCATGCGCGAGGATGGCTGGGCGCTTGGCTCGCTGATCGGCCTATCCTTTGCCTATGGCGTTTTTCACGCCGCTGGCCCCGGCCATGGCAAGGCCGTCATCTCGTCCTATATGATCGCCAATGAAACGCAGCTGAGACGCGGCATTCTGATTTCCTTCGTGTCGGCGCTTCTTCAGGGCGCAGTGGCCATCGGACTCGTCGGCGCGGCATGGCTCGTTTTGCGCGGCACGTCCATCACCATGACGAAGGCGACACAGGCGATGGAGATCGCCAGTTTCGCCATGGTGGCGCTGTTCGGGGCCTGGCTTCTGGTGCGCAAACTCTGGTCGCTGCGCATCCGGCGCGAGCCCGTCGCCGTCTTCGCCACTGCGGGCGAAACATCGACCGGCAGAGCCACCGGCATGGGCACCGGACTACGGTTCCAGGGCAAGCCGGTTTTTGCCGATCACGATCATGATGGCACGGGCGACCTCTGCTCGGCCTGCGGCAAATCCCATGCGCCCGATCCGATGCTTTTGAAAAGCAAGAACTTCAGCCTGCACGAGGCATGGTCGGCCATCATCGCGGTGGGGCTGCGGCCCTGCTCGGGCGCCATCATCGTCATGAGTTTCGCGCTTTTGAACGGGCTTTTCCTCGGCGGGGTGCTATCGGTCCTCGCCATGTCGCTCGGCACCGCCATCACCGTGTCGGCTCTCGCCATCATGGCGGTATCGGCCAAGGGCCTTGCCGTGCGTTTTGCCGGCCCCGGCAGCCGCAAGGCAGCGGGCATCAGCCACGCGATCGAGATCGCCGGCGCACTGTTCGTTTTGATCATGGGGCTGTTATTGCTCGGCGCGTCGCTTCGATTCTAGAGCATTTCCGGTAAAAACGCGGAGCGGCTTACGTCCGGAAATGCATTAGAACAAAAGACCTGGAGCACGTGGTGGTACTCTAACCGTCGCGGCGACGCTGGTAACGTGCGCGCAACCAGAACACCAGGAAGAAACAAAGCACCGCCACGGTACCGAAGGCAGCTGCGAGCCAGGGCGAATAATCACCCAGCCACAGCATGATTTTCGGCATGATGAAAAACACCAGCCCGAAGCCGATGATGATGAGGGCGGCGGCAATGGCCGGCGACCAATCCTTTTTCTCAACCATTGGCAAGCTCCGCACGGATATCCTCGAGCTTGCGCTTCTGCGCCCCGTCATCTGCAAAATTCTCCGGCGAAAGCCAGGTTTCGAAAGCCTTGCCGATCAGCGGCCATTCACCGTCGATCATCGAAAACCACGCGGTATCGCGGTTCTCGCCCTTGGAAATCATATGCTGGCGGAAGACACCCTCGAAGGTGAAACCGTAACGTTTCGCGGTGACTTTCGACGGCTCGTTTTCATTATGGCATTTCCACTCGTAGCGACGGTAACCCAGATCCTCGAAAACATGTTTCGCCATCAGGTAATGCGCCTCAGTGGACAAGGGCGAGCGCTTCATCTTGCCGCCATGCGCGACGGAACCGACCTCGACCACGCCATTGGCAGGATCGGGCCGCATGTAGCTCGCCATGCCCACGACATCACCACTGGCATTTTCCACGAAGACCAGCGTAACCCAGTTGAGCTTTTGTCCCGCACCAATCAGCCAGTCGCCAAAGGCATCAGCATCGGGAAAGGCGTTTTGCGGGAAATATTTGAGAAGAGCATTAACGCCCTCACCGCCAAGTGCGGCCCAGAGCTTCGCGAGATGCCTGCCACGATCAAACGGCTCCGCCGTCACGTAACGGCCCTTCAACACCACCGGCTGTGGCGCCGGACATCCCTTGAAATCACTCAGATCGCTCATTCTCTTCCCCATTGTCTGGGACAAGGATTAGGGCAAGCGGGATGGGATGACAACAGTGCATCTGCGGCATTGGGTGGGTGGCGCTCACCCCCCTCTGCCCTGCCGGGCATCTCCCCCACAAGGAGGGAGATCGACCCAAGGCGAGATTTCGCCCATCTCAACGTTTGAGATTGAAGTGGCGGTAGAGCGTCTTGCCGATCTCCCTCCTTGTGGGGGAGATGCCCGGCAGGGCAGAGGGGGGTGAGCGCCACCCACAGACCTCAAAAGCCGGACGTCAAACCTTCGCCGCCACCACTGTCGCCTCGATATGGTCCACCAGTGCATCCGGCAACCCCAACCGCCCGGCCAAAAGATCGAGATATCCCCGCTCCGCACGCGTATCGGCCTCGATGGCAAGCCGCGAAGCGGTATAAAGCTCGACCTTCTGCTCTTCCGTGCGAGCGGCGGCCACCAGTGCGTCTATATCCAGCGGATCGGCCAGTTCCTTTTCCAGGAACCGCTCCGCCTCGGTATCGAGACCGGAAACCTGCACCTTGTCCATGATATTGGCGCGCTCCTTCTCATCGATATGACCGTCGGCCTTGGCGGCAGCGATCATCGCCTGGATGAGCTTCAGGGCAAAATCATTGGAAAGGGCGGGCGATTGCGGATGGAAGGCGGAATCGGCGGGAGGCGCAAGCAGTTCCGGCTCGGGTTTCGGCGCGGCTTCCGGGGCCTGCCCGGACTTGTAATTCTTGTAGGCGAGATAACCGAGGCCGGCGATGGCGGCGACACCGCCGATGGTGGCGACATTGCCGGCGAGCTTGCGGCCGGTCTTGGTGCCCAGAATGGCAGCGGCGAGCGCGCCGGCCTTCATAGGGTTGTTCTTGGCGATATCGGCGGCCTGCCCGGCTCTGTCACGGACGCTTCCCGAAAGGCCCGGCACCTGCGAGCCGAGGAATTGTTCAAGAAGCTTCTTGGCGTCGAACATCAAAATCTCCTGTAAAGGTCAAAATCTACAGGGGAGATAGGAAGCCGCGGCGCGAATATAAATGTCAAACCCGCTCACGCCTTCGTGAACGGGTTTGAAGCAATGTCAATCAGCCGCGCAGAGCGGCCGCTTCAGCGGCAAGCTTGGTGATGCCCGCCCAGTCGCCGGTCGCCACCAGTTCACGCGGGGCGACCCAGGAGCCGCCGACGCAGACGACGTTCGGCAGCGACAGATAGTCATTGGCATTCTTCAGCGAAACGCTGCCGGTCGGGCAGAACACCGTGCCCGCGAGCGGCGAGGACAGCGCCTTGAGGTAAGGCGCGCCGCCAGCCTGTTCGGCGGGGAAGAACTTCAGGACCTTGTAGCCCTCGTCACGCAGCGCCATGACTTCGCTGGCGGTGGCGGCACCCGGAAGCAACGGCACGTTGGAACCGTGCGCTGCCTGCAGCACACTTTTATTAATGCCGGGACTGACGATGAAGGTGGAGCCCGCTTCGGCTGCGGCTTCAAAATCCCGGGCGTTGAGAATGGTGCCGGCACCGACATGGGCGCCTTCCACTTCCGCGGCAACCGCGCGGATGGCATCGAGTGCCGCCGGCGTGCGCATGGTGATCTCGATTGCCTTCAGGCCGCCAGCGACCAAAGCGCGCGCAAGCGGCACGGCGGAAGCGGCATCATCCACGATCAGCACCGGCACGACCGGCTGAAGTTTGAGGATGGAAAGAAGTTTTTCGGAGTCCTGGGCCAAGATGAGCCTCCCTTGCGCGATTGAAACGATTGAAATCCCGTTTACCGATTAGCCTGCCCCGGCTATGATGTCGAGGCGTGGCAAGGCCATTTTTTATCCAGATACTTCAATCAATTCGCTTCTTCGCGACGTCATCTTGCGATAATCTGACGCACCAGTTTGCGGAGACAGCATGGCCAAGGAAATTGAACGGAAGTTTCTTGTTGCAGGCGGTGAATGGCGCGATGAGGTAACGCATAGCATGGCTTTTCGGCAGGCATATGTCGCTTCGCTGGAAAATCGCTCGGTCCGGGTCAGGATCGTCAATGGGCGTGATGCGACACTGACCATCAAGATCGGCGCAAGCGCGCTTGTCCGCGACGAATATGAATACCCCATCCCCCTCAGAGACGCGGAAGAGTTGATGGCGAGTGCGCCGGGAGTGGTGATAGAAAAGACACGTCACACGGTTGACCATGGCGGTTTCACCTGGGAAATCGATGTTTTCGAAGGCCGGTATCAGGGGCTGGTCGTCGCCGAAGTGGAAATGAACGACGAGAATGCCAAACCCGACCTGCCGTCTTGGCTTGGGAAAGAGGTGACGGGTGACCGCCGCTTTTCCAACCAGTCGCTCGCCATGGACTGTTCGAGTGGAGACTTGCAGGATGCCCTTCAGGATTGATCCGAAAAAGCCCTTTGGCGACGAAATCCGCCGCGCCGGGCTGGAACTGATTAAGGACGCGATTACGATCCTTCGCGACCAGCCTTCCGGTTCACATGAGGCGGTGCACGATGCCCGCAAGCGCTTCAAGCGGCTGCGGGCGCTCTACCGCCTCATCCGCAAGGCGGCGCCCGATTTCAGCCGCGAGGAAAATGCCCGTTTCCGCGATATTGCCCGCTCACTCGCCTTTGCGCGGGATGCGACGGCGCTGGTGGAAACGGCGGAATATCTCGAGGCTTTTGCGCTCTCCGATGCGCAAGGTCAGGCGTTGCGATCGATTACGGCAATGCTGCGCGAGCGTCGCGACGACGCCATCAACCATGAGGTCGATCTTGACGGCGCCATTGCGGCGGCTATCGCCGGCTGCGAGGCGGGACACGAAAGGCTTGCGGCTCTCTCTCTGCCGGATGATCTGAAAAAGACGGCGAGGCTGGTGAGAAGCAGCTGGGCTAAGCAAAGGGTAAAGGCGCGCAAGGCGCTCTCAGATTGTCGCGACCAGGCAGATGTTGAGCATTTCCACGAATTGCGCAAAGCGGGGCAGACCCACTGGATGCATCTTGGCCTCATGCGCCGCCTCTGGCCCTCCGCCATGCGCGCCAAGCGTGCCGACACCAAACGGCTGGTCGATATTCTCGGCCACGAGCATGACCTTTCAGTCCTCACCGCCGTTGCCGACCGGGAGCCGGACCGTTTCGGCAATGGCGAGCGACTGGCGCTTCTTCTCGATGCGATCATCGTAAGACAGCAGGCATTGCGCGCAGAAGGCCTTGAACTGGCGGACGAAGTCTTTTCCGAATCTGCACGCACCGAAAGCCGCATCGTCGGCCTTTTGTGGCGGCAGGCGGCTAAATAGGCTGGAACCCCGGCAGAATCTCGGGATTTGACGATTTTCAAAATGCTGGCCGCAGCGGATAAATATTGCTTTGCGGCCGCCGTCGCTGTATTTCAGCGCCCATGACCGACACGACCATTCTCCCTCGCCCGGAAGTCTCTGGTGATTTCCTTGTGGCCGCACTTTATCATTTTGCCCGCCTGCCGCGGTTTGAGAGCCTGCGCGAACAGCTGTTCGAGCATTGCCAGAAAAACGGCGTCAAGGGCACATTGCTGCTGGCTGCCGAAGGCATCAACGGCACGATTGCCGGGCCGGATACGGGCATTCATGCGGTGCTTGCCTTCCTGCGCGCCCAGCCGGAATTTGCCGCGCTTGAGCACAAGGAAAGCCGCGCTTCGCACATGCCTTTCGTGCGGCTGAAGGTGAAGCTCAAGAAAGAGATCGTCACCATGGGCGTGCCGGATATCGATCCGAACCGCATCGTCGGCACCTATGTCGAGGCGCAGGACTGGAATGCGTTGATCACCGACCCGGACACCATCCTCATCGATACGCGCAATGATTACGAGACCGCCATCGGCCTCTTCAAGGGCGCTGTCGATCCGAAGACCAAGACCTTCCGCGAGTTTCCCGACTGGGTGAAAAACAATCCCGGCCTGCACAACAAGCCGAAGATCGCCATGTATTGCACCGGCGGCATCCGCTGCGAGAAGGCCACCGCCTTCATGAAGGAACAGGGTTTCGATGAGGTCTATCACCTCAAGGGCGGCATCCTGAAATATCTGGAAGAGGTGCCGGAAGAAGAGAGCCTCTGGGAAGGCGCCTGTTTCGTCTTCGACGAGCGCGTTTCGGTGGTGCACGGCCTTGCTGAAGGCGACCACCAGCTCTGCCACGCCTGCCGCAACCCGATAACGCCGGAAGTACGCCTGTCACCCAAATTCGAGGAAGGCGTTTCCTGCCCGAGCTGTTACGACGACCGCACCGAAGAGGACCGCCAGCGTTTCCGCGACCGCCAGCAGCAGATCGAGCTGGCGAAAAAGCGCGGCGAGCAGCATTTGGGACGATAAAACCGCCATCTTCTGCCCCGGCGGAGAGAAGATGGCGCGGTAACGTCGTATCGAGTCTTACAGCTTCACCCATCCGCCATTGTTTTTGCCGGATTCGATGCAGGCAGTAACAAAGGCAACACCCTTTACCCCATCATCGATGGTCGGATAAATCACCGCCGTGTCCAGCGCCGAACCCGTGCGGCGGGCTTCGATGGCGTGTGCAGCCTCGGTATAGATGGTGGCAAAGGCCTCGAGATAGCCTTCCGGATGGCCTGACGGAATGCGGGTGACACGCGCGGCCGCCGCCCCCGCCCCGGCACCACCACGGGTGACCAGCTGCTTCGGTTCGCCAAGCTTGGTGAACCAGAGATAATTCGGATCCGCCTGCGTCCATTCGAGGCCGGCCTTGTCGCCATAAACACGAACCTTCAGCCCGTTTTCATGGCCGACAGCCACCTGGCTGCACCAGAGCAAACCCTTGGCGGCCTGCTTGCCGTCCTTAGCCTTGAACCTAAGCATTACATGGGCATTGTCGTCCAGCCGGCGGCCTTCGACGAAAGTGTGCACATCCGCCGCCAGTTCATCGGCGTCCAGACCGGAAATGAAGCAGCCGAGATTATAGGCATGGGTGCCGATATCACCGGTGGAGCCTCCGACGCCGGATTGCGCCGGATCGGTGCGCCAGACGGCCTGTTTCGCGCCGGTTTGCTCCAGCGGTTCGGCCAGCCAGTCCTGCGGATATTCCATCTGCACCAGACGGATCGTGCCGAGTGCACCGGCCTCTACCAGTTCTCGCGCATGCCGCACCATCGGATAACCGGTATAGTTATGGGTGAGGATGAACAGGGCATCCGCCTTGTCGGCCACATCCTTCAGCTTTTTGGCGTCCTCCAGATTGGAGGTTAGCGGCTTGTCGCAGATGACATGGATGCCGCGTTCCAGAAACGCCTTCGCCGCCGGATAGTGCACATGGTTGGGCGTGACGATCGCCACCGCCTCGATGCCATCTTCGCGCAACGCTTCCTTCTCCGCCATTTCCTCGAAGGAACCGTAGCAACGTTCGGGATTAAGCCCCAACTCGCGGCCGGAAGCGAGGGATTTTTCCGGTGTGGATGACAGCGCGCCTGCGACGAGATCGAAGCGATTGTCGAGCCGGGCGGCCATGCGGTGCACGCCGCCAATGAATGCACCCGAACCGCCGCCGACCATGCCGAGGCGGATGCGCTGGTTTGCCTTGTCTGTCGTCTTGCCTTCAATAGCCATAATGTCTCCTCGGCATTTTTTAGCGCATTTCCATACGGAAACCCGCTTCACATTTTTCTGGAAATGCTCTCAAAGCCCCAGCATACGACGGTTGGCCGCATCATCGGTGCCGCTGGATGCGAAATCGTCGAAGGCTTTTTCCGTGACGCGGATGATATGCGCCTTAACGAATTCGGCCCCTTCGCGCGCACCGTCTTCGGGATGTTTCAGCGCGCACTCCCACTCGACCACGGCCCAGCCGTCGAAATCATTGGCCGCCATCTTCGAGAAGACCGCGCCGAAATCCACCTGCCCGTCACCCAGCGAACGGAAGCGGCCGGCCCGCTCCACCCAGCCCTGATAACCGCCATAGACACCCTGCCGACCGGTCGGGTTAAACTCCGCATCTTTGACGTGGAACATCTTGATGCGGTCTTTGTAGATGTCGATATTGTCAAGATAATCGAGGCATTGCAGCACGTAATGCGAGGGATCGTAGAGCATGTTGGCGCGTGGGTGGTTCTTCACCCGCTCCAGGAACATCTCGAAGGTGACGCCGTCATGCAGGTCTTCGCCCGGATGGATTTCGTAGCAGACATCCACGCCCTGCTCATCGGCATAATTGAGGATCGGCGTCCAGCGCTTTGCCAGCTCGTCAAACGCGGTTTCGACAAGACCGGCGGGGCGCTGCGGCCACGGATAGACAAACGGCCAGGCAAGCGCGCCCGAAAAGGTCGCATGCGCCTTGATGCCGAGGTTCCTGGAGGCCTTCAGCGCCAGCTTCACCTGCTCGACCGCCCATTCTTGCCGCGCCTTGGGGTTGCCGCGCACTTCCGGTGCGGCAAAACCATCGAAGGCTTCATCATAGGCCGGATGAACGGCCACCAGCTGGCCCTGCAAATGGGTGGAAAGCTCGGTCACTTCCACGCCGTTCTGGCGTGCGACGCCGGCAAACTCGTCGCAATAATCCTTCGATTCCGCTGCTTTTTTGAGATCGATCAGCTGTCCGGCCCATGTCGGCACCTGCACGCCGATATAGCCTTTTTCAGCCGCCCATTTTGTAATGCTGTCCCAGCTGTTGAACGGTGCAGCATCGCCAGCGAACTGGCCGAGAAAAAGAGCCGGCCCCTTGATCGTTCTCATAAAATAACCTCCCTGTATCGATACAGTTAAGCGGTAAAACCGCTTTCACTCCCAGCGCCAAGCTAACCGCTCGTAATTTTCAGACAAGCCCCAAAAGCGGAAGGGCAAGAGAATTTTGCTGTTTCGCTAAAAAAGCGAAATACGTTTACAGCGCCAGCCCGCTGGCCCTGTCGAACACATGCACGCGCTCATGGTGGACAGTGGCGGCAAAGGGGGTGTTGACCTTCACCGGCTGCTCGCCATCCACCACCGCCGTCACCTGATCTCCCGCCAGTTCAAAGACCACATGCGTCTGCGCACCGGTCGGCTCCACCAGCACGGTGCGGCCGGACAGCGAGATATCGCCGCCGATGGACGAGCCGATATGTTCGGGGCGAAGCCCGATCGTCACTGGCTGGCCGCGCTTGACATTGCGGGAGGCGGCGATGCGGATCGCGGTTCCGTCCTTCAGCCGGGCGGCGGGCTGGTCTCCCTCGCCATCGACCACACCTTCGATGAGGTTCATGGCCGGCGAGCCGATAAAGGCGGCAACGAAGAGATTGGCCGGTGTCTTGTAAAGTTCCAGCGGCGTACCCTGCTGTTCGATGCGGCCGTGATTGAGCACCACCACCCGGTCCGCCAGCGTCATCGCCTCGATCTGGTCATGGGTGACGTAGATCGAGGTCGTGCCAACTTTCTGATGCAGGGTTTTGATTTCGCTGCGCATTTGCACGCGCAACTTGGCGTCCAGATTGGACAGCGGCTCATCGAACAGAAAGACGGCCGGGTTGCGCACCACGGCTCGGCCCATGGCGACGCGCTGGCGCTGGCCGCCGGAAAGCTGCGAGGGCTTGCGGTCCAGAAGCTTGCCGAGATCGAGCATGCGGGCGGCCTCCGCGACACGCTCCTCGATGACGTTTTTCGGCTGGCCGGCAATCTTCAGGTTGAAGCCCATGTTTTCAGCCACCGTCATATGCGGGTAAAGCGCATAGGACTGGAACACCATGGCGATGTTGCGCTCACGCGGCGTCATGCCGTTGACCACCTTGTCGCCGATGAGGATGTCCCCATCGGTGATTTCCTCCAGCCCGGCGATCATGCGCAGCAGGGTGGATTTGCCGCAGCCGGAAGGCCCGACCAGCGCGATGAATTCGCCATCGGCTATATCGAGCGAGATGCCGTGAATGACATCGAGCGAGGCATAAGATTTGCGGATATCCCGAAGTTCGACGGAAGCCATATTTTGCTCCTTTCAAGTCACGATTTGACGGCACCGGCCGTCAGGCCCGCGATGATGTGTTTCTGTGCGAGGAAGAAGACGATGACGGTCGGCAGGATCGTCATGGTGATAAAGGCGAGGACCAGCTGCCATTCCGTGCCGAATTCACCGCGATAGACCATGATGCCGAGCGGCCAGGGATATTTCGATTCCGAATTCAGCATGATCAGCGGCAGGATGTAGCTGTTCCAGCTGCCGACGAAAGAAACGATGCCGACGGTGGCGACGATGGGCCGCGAAAGCGGCAGGGAAATGTGCCAGAAGAAGCGCAGATAGCCGCAACCATCCACGAACGCCGCCTGAAACAGTTCCTCCGGCAGATTGCGGAAATAATTGCGGAACAGGAGAATACTCATGCCAAGCCCGAAGGCCACCTGCGGCAGCACCACACCCCAATAGGTATCGAGCAGGCCGAGATCGCGGATGCGGATGAACAACGGCAGGATGGCGGTGGCCGCCGGAAACATCAGCCCCAGCAGGAAATAATTGAGCAGGAAGGAGGAACCGAAGAACTTCACATGCGCGAAGGTGAAGGCGGCCATGGCCGAGACGGTCAGCGTCAGGAACACCGTCAACAGCGCAATCACCAGCGAATTGAAGATTTGCAGCCAATAACGTTTGCCGAAAAGGATATCGCCGTAATTGGCCCATTGCCATTCGGCCGGCAGACCGAACGGGTTGACGCGCAGGTCTCCCAGCGTCTTGAAGCCGCCAAGCGCTGTGGTCAGAAGCGGAATGAGCACGATGGCCGCAATCAGGCTCAGCGATATATAGAGATAAAGCTTCGTTTGCAGCGGCATGCGGACGGAGGTGGATGTGTCAGTCATGGCGCATGAAAATCCTTTTGTAACCGAAGGCGAGCGTCACGCAGATGACGAAGAGAACGACGCCGACCGCGCTGCCAAGCCCCACCTGCATGCGCATGACGCCATAGGTGTAGAGAAACGTGACCATGGTCTGCGTGGAGTTGGACGGGCCGCCGCCTGTCAGCGGCATGATCATGTCGAACAGCTGCAATGAGCCGATCACCGCGAAGAAGACGGACAGGCGCACCGTGGAACCGAGCATCGGCAAGGTGACATAACGGAACTTCTGCCAGCCGGTCGCACCGTCGATTTCGGCAGCCTCCAGCACATTCTTGTCGACGGATTGAAGGCCGGCGATGAACAGCATCATGTGGAAACCGAAATATTTCCAGACGATGACGCCGAGCACCGCATAGATCGCCACATCCTTGTCGGCCAGCACGTAAGGATTGGCAAAACCGAAGAAATTGGAGATGGCGGCAAACAGGCCGTAATCGCCGTCATAAACGAAACGCCAGATCAGACCCGCCGCAACATCCGCCAGCACATAGGGCAGGAAAAACACCAGCCGGAAGGCGACGACGCCGGGAATGCGGTGCGCCAGCATCGTGGCGAGCCAGATGGCCAGCGGGATCTGGATCAGAATGGAAATCAGGATGATGAGGCCGTTATTGAGCAGCGCCTGCGAGAAGGCGGCATTGCCGAACAGAACCTGAAAATTCTTCAAGCCGACGAAATCGGTCGGCGTGCCGTAACCGTTCCAGCGGTAAAGGCTGTACCACGCCGCCTCGCCCATGGGCAGGATGACGAACAGGGTAAAGAGCAGCAGCGCGGGCGGTAAAAAGACCAGCAGGGTCAGCGCCCGGTCATGCGCGACCGAGCTTTGCTTGCGCTTGGCCTTCGCCGCGCCGCGCGCCGGTATGGACGCAGAAGTCATGGAAATATCCGTCATCTCTATCCGCTTTCATTCAGGCAGATACTGCGACGCCGCGTGCTGCGCGGCGTCGTTATGGAACCGAAATCAACGAAGCTCGAAGGCATCCTGAATTTGCTTGGCGCCCTCTTCCGCACTCATCTGGCCGGAGACGATCTCGACGGAAACGTCGTTGACGACGCGGCCGACGGCAGCACCCAGCGTCTGGTCGAAGAAGTTCTGGTGCCAGGTGGAGCCGGCAAGCTGCTTGGCGGAATCCGCCAAAAGCGGGTTTTTCACCGCGCCATTGGCATCCGTCGCAACCGGCAGGATCATGCCGGCGGCGGCCATCTTCTCTTCGCTCTCCTTGCTGGTCAGGAAAGTCGCGAAATCGATTGCTTCCTTGGAGGCGTTTTTGGTGACCGCCCAGCCGTTCAGGCCGCCCAGCGTATCGGTGGCCTTGCCCGCACCGCCTGCAACGGCGGGGAACGCGAAGCGGCCGATATTGTCCGCGGCCAGCCCCTTGCCGTCACCGGCATTCTTACGCTGGTTGGCTTCGGTATTGTCGAAACCGAGGATCATCGCCGCCTTGCCGTCACCGAAGACGCCGAGCGCCTGCGGCCAGGTGGAACCGAGATAACCGGGCTGGAAGGGTTCGAGCTTGCCGAATTCGGCCAGTTGCTCGCCCGCCTTGATGATCGCCGGGTCCATGAAACCTTCGCCCTCGCCCTTGCGGGCGGCATCGAACACGGCCTGCCCGCCATTGCGCATGACGAGATAGCTCCAGTAGAAATGGATCGGCCATTTCTCACCGCCGCCACCGGCAATCGGCACGATGCCGGCTTCCTTGATCTTCTTGACCGTCGCGCCCAGATCTTCCCAGCTCTTGATGTCTTCCGCCTTCACGCCGGCCTTGGAAAACAGCGCCTTGTTGTAAAAGAAGCTGACGAGGCTGACCTTGTAAGGCACGGCCCAGACCTTGCCGTCAAAGGACAGGCCGTCGATCGCGGAAGCATTATAGGCCTGTCGCAGCTTGCCGCCATCGGCGTCAAAAACCTCGGTCAGATCCTTCAGCGCGCCGGTTTTGGACTGTTCCTCGAGAACGCCGCCACCCCAGCTATAGAAAAAATCCGGAACGTCGTTGGACTGCAAAAGCGTCGGCAACTTCGCCTTGAAGGCTTCATTTTCCAGGAATTGCAACTGCACATCCACGCCGGGATGTTTGGTCTCGAAATCCTTGGCAATCTCCTCCCAGACGGCCACGGCTTTCGGGTCCAGTTCCACATGCATCCATTTAACGACCGTCGCGGCCGAGGCGCTCGCAGCGCCGAGCATGAGAGCAATGCTTGTCGTTGTGGCAAAGCCTGTCAGCCTGCCGCTCAGGCTTGCGCCTGCGTGCCAAATCGTCATGATGGTGATCCTCCCTCGGGGATTTCCTCATTTATTCCCCAATGCGGATTAATTCACATTAGCCCTCGCTCAATGTCAAGGCACGCTGCCGATTTTTTGCGCGAACAGCTTGACATACCCCTCCCCTACACCGTTATTTAATCCGCAACCCGACATAAATCGGCTCTCGAACGGCATTGATCGCAGCAGGACACCATGAAGACCGCAGACCCAGAACTGATGCGCGCGATCAACAGGCTGAGCGTGCTGGACAGCATCCGCCGCCACGGGCCAATCTCGCGAGTGGAAATCAGCGAAAGAACGCAGCTTTCCACCACCACCGTGTCGGCCATCACCGCTTCGCTGCTCGATGATGGGCTTATACTTACCCGTCATCTCGGCGATATCCGCACCGAAGGCGCGCGCGGCAGGCCGCGCGTGATGCTGGAGCTGAACCCGGACGCCGCCCGCGTGGTGGGTGCGAAGATCGCCGCAAGCCGCATGGTTTTCGTCGTCACCGATTTTTGCGGCAACGTGCTGTCCACCCTTGCCCTGCCTATCCGCGTCGACCGCCAGCCGATCGGCGTCATTGCCGATCTGGTGGAGGATGGCGTGCGGCGCTGCGTGGTCGATGCCGGGCTGTCGCTGGAAGATGTGGACATGGTCTGCCTTGGCCTGCCCGGCGTCATCGAACACCGCACCGGCAAGATCCGCAGCAGCCCGATTTTGCGCGAAGTGAACGTCAATTTCGCCGAAGAAATGACGGCGCGGTTGAATTCGCCGACCATCATCGAGAGCGACGCCCACGCCATTACCCTTGCCCATCACTGGTTCGGCCATGCCCGCGATCTGGAAGACATGGTGCTGATCTCTTTGGAACAGACGCTCGGTCTTGGCGTGCTGCATCAGAATCAGCTGTTTCGCGGCGCCGGCGGCCTCAGCCACAATCTCGGCGATCTCGTCATCGGCCTTGCGAGCGAAGGAACCGTGCGGCTGGCAAGCCAGGCGGGCGAAAACGCCATTCTTGGCTCGCGCCCGGTGGACGGGCGTTTTGCCGAGGCTATCCGGCTCGGTCGCGGCATGCAGCATGCGCATGCGCTGATTGCAGCTGAGGACAACGAGTTGATCGCAGCGGCCCTTCGCGCCGGTGCCGCCCTTGGCCTGACGCTTGCCAACATCGTCACGCTTTTCGCGCCGCCACGGGTGATCATCACCGGCTCCAGCCTTGAACTGGGCGAGCCTTTCATCGCCAGCATCCGCGACAGCTACAACGCCGCCGTGCCGCCTTCTTTGGCCGGTGTCGCAGAGCTGGTCTTCGATGTTGCGAGCGACGAATTATGGGCGCAGGGGGCGGCGGCCGTCGCCCTTTACGAGCTTTACGAATCGCCATGGAACACCACAGGGCCAGCACTTTAGCCGAAAGGCCTTAGAGCGGACTTTAAGCATTTCTGATTTACGGGAGGAAATCACATGAACAAGGTCGGTATCGGCATCATCGGCTGCGGCAACATCTCCAGCGCCTATCTCAAGGCCATGGCGTCGTTTCCCATTCTCGACATTCGCGGTCTTGCGGATATGAACGAGGAGGCCGCGAAGGCACGGGCGGACGAGTTCGGCCTTCAGGCAAAAACCATCGATGAACTTCTCTCCGACCCCTCGGTGGAGATCATCGTCAACCTGACGATTCCCAAGGCGCATGTGGAGGTTGGCCTGCGCGCACTGGACGCCGGCAAACACGCCTATTCGGAAAAGCCGCTCGGCATCAATTTCGCGGAAGGCAAACGCCTTGCGGATGCGGCAAAGGCCAAAGGCCTGCGTATCGGCTCCGCGCCCGACACTTTCCTCGGCGGCGGACACCAGACGGCCCGCCGGCTGATCGACGAAGGTGTGCTCGGCCAGCCCGTCGGCGGCACCGCCACCTTCATGTGCCCCGGCCACGAGCGCTGGCACCCCAACCCCGCCTTTTATTACGAGGTCGGCGGCGGGCCGATGCTGGATATGGGTCCCTATTACATCACCGATCTCGTCAACCTGTTCGGCCCGGTCGCCAAAGTGGCGGGTTTCGCCATCGCGCCGCGCAGCGAGCGCCTCATCACCAGCGAGCCGAAGAACGGCGAAAAAATCCCTGTTCATGTCGCCACCCATGTTTCCGGCGTACTGGCGTTCCAGAACGGTGCCGTGGTGCAGATGGGCATGAGTTTCGATGTGGCCGGCCACAAACACGTGCCGCTGGAAATCTACGGCACGGAAGGCACGCTGATCGTGCCCGACCCCAACCATTTCGGCGGCGAGGTGCAATTGCTGAAAAAGGGCGGCCAGTTCGAGCCACAGGCGCTGTCGTCGCCCTATGCCGACGGTAATTATCGCTCCATCGGCGTCGCCGACATGGCCCATGCGATCCGCGAAAACCGCCCGCACCGGGCCAATGGCGATCTCGCCCTGCATGTGCTGGAGGTCATGGAAGCCTTCCAGACGGCATCGGACAGCGGCACGACCGTTTCCATCACCACCAAGGTGGAGCGCCCTGCTCCGCTTGAAACATCGCTGGTCGACGGCCAGCTCGGCAAATAATCCGGAGGAGAAAATAAATGCGCGAAGCACTCATCGTCTGGGGCGGCTGGAGCGGCCACGAGCCGCAGGAATGCGCCACCATCGTCAAGGACATTCTGGAAGAGGACGGTTTCAAGGTCTATGTCGAGCACTCCACGGAGGCTTTCGCCGATCCTTCGGTGCATGATCTGAGCCTCGTGGTGCCGATCGTCACCATGTCGAAGATCGAGAAGGAAGAGATCAAGAACCTGACGGCCGCCGTCGAAAACGGTGTCGGCATTGCCGGCTTCCATGGTGGTGCTGGCGACAGTTTCCGAGACTGCGTCGAATACCAGTTCATGATCGGCGGCCAATGGGTCGCCCATCCCGGCAACATCATCGACTATCACGTCAACATCACCCGCCCCGACGACCCGCTGATGGAGGGAATTTCCGATTTCCCCTACACGTCGGAGCAATATTACATGCATGTCGATCCCTCCAACGAGGTGCTGGCAACGACAAAATTCACCGGCGACCACGCCTGGTGGATCGACGGCGTGGTAATGCCGGTGGTGTGGAAACGCAAATACGGCAAAGGCCGGGTTTTCTATTCGGCGCTCGGCCATCAGGCCAAGGAATTCTCCGTGCCGCAGATGAAGACCATGTTCCGCCGTGGCGCCAACTGGGCGGCGCGCTAGGGCTATCGGAGCGGCGGCCTTTGCCAAGCGCCGAAGTGCCTCCTGCGCCGTCCGCTCACTCGACGTCATCCTCGGGACAAGCCCGAGGATGACGGAGGAGAGGTTTTTACGTCTTCATCAGCAACTCGTGGCAATGAGACAAGGCCCTCTTTTTAGCCCCGAACGATCTCTTCTGCCGCCATCGCCACACCCAGCAGATGATCGTCCGTGCCATGCAGGCCGGAGAGCAGCAGGCCAACCGGCATGCCCGCGTCGCCGGTTCCGCAGGGGATCGATACGCCGCAGAGGTCGAAGAAATTGCCGATCTGGGTGTTGCGCAAGGTCTTCGCATTCATGGCGAAAAAGGCCTCGTCATCATCGATGAGCGGTGCGACCTTCGCCGCGACATGCGGCAATGTCGGCGAAACCAGAAGCTCGTGCCTGCCGATCATGCCGGAAAATGCCGCCGTCATGCGTTCGCGCGCCTCGATAATGGCGATATAATCAGGCATGGAGATATTTGCTCCAAGCTTCGTTCGGACAACAACGCGCGGGTCCATGCCCGCAGCATCCGCACCTTCCAGCCGTGCTTTGTGCAGGGCAAAGGCTTCCGCCGTCACCAGCGCGCCTTTTTGCCTGATAAGATCGAACAGTTCCGCAAAGATCGGAAATGCCTGCCGCCGCACCGAAGCACCGGCGCGGACAAGCCGCTCCACCGCCTGTTCAAACGCGGCTGCAACGCCCTCCTCTATCCCGTCGAAAAATACCGTTTCCGGCACGATCAGCGAGAGGCCTGAAAGAGGTGCGCGCGCCACATCAGCCGTCGCCTTGCCACGCATGGCGGCGTCCACCCACACGGCATCCTGCACGGTGCGGGTCAGCGGCCCGAGTGAATCAAGGCTTTTCGCCAGCGGATAAACACCGCGCATCGAATATCGGCCGCGGCTGGCCTTGTAGCCCACCACGCCATTGAAGGCGGCGGGAATGCGCACCGATCCGCCGGTATCCGTGCCGATCGCCACCGGCACCAGACCGGCCGCCACCGCCACACCCGCGCCGGAGGAGGAACCGCCGGGCAAACGGTGGCCATCCTGCGAGGCGGGGTTGCGCGGCGTGCCATAATGCGGATTGATACCAAGGCCGGAAAAGGCGAACTCGCTCATATTGGTGCGGCCGATAGAGACCATGCCGGCGCGTTTCAGCGCGGTCACCACATCCGCATCGCGGGACGCCGCCATGCTGTCGCCAAGCACCGTCGATCCGGCCGTCGTCGCCATGCCCTCGAGATCGAAAAGGTCCTTCCAGGCCACCGGAATACCATCAAGCACGCCACAGGAACGACCCTCACGAATGCGTTTCGATGCCGCATCCGCCTCCGCCATGGCGCGCTCGGCCGTCAGGCCGATAAAAATCGCCTGGTCGTCGTCCTGACCAATCGCATCGAGCGTCTCATCCACCAAACTACGTGGATCAAGATGGCCGCTCTGGATGAGAACGGAAAGTTGCGCGATGTTTTTGCCCCTGTGAGCCATGATATCTTCCCTGAAACCGGCATGTTGCGCACAACATGCCGTTTCTCCGCTGCTTGGCAAGGTCAATTGTCGCCCCCTTGCTGCCGGGAATTCACCTTGAAGAACACGTAAAGCGTGTCATAAAGTCTTGGTGGTGTCGCTCCAGAATATAATCACCAGCACCCCGTTTTTTCAACTCAGGGTGCAGGCAAGCAGCGCCTTATATAAGCGACGACTATAAAAAGACGGATTAATTCTTAATCGCATCTAAACTTTGTTGAATTATTTAGCAGACAGCATTGAAATGCATGCCCTATAAAAATTCCATAAAACAATCATAACGCGACATCGCGGGGGATTATCGCGAATGGAAGAGACTGCCTATCGGGGGATAGATAGACAGACTGAACCCGGCCACACGCTTGACCTGACGACGCAGCCGGCAAATGGCCGGTTTTCGCGCCGCCGTTCGCTTGCCAGCAAGATAACCCTGATATTCTTGGGCGGTGTGATCTTTGCCTACAGCATTGGTGCGCTTGTCGGCTGGTACATGTTCGTTGCCGCCGCCAGCGAGCAATGGCTCAATCAGGCCCGTGTCAATTCGCAGATCGCCAGCGCCACGCTGCGCAGCATCTATACCTATGTCAGCGTTACCGCCGACGACGGCGGCCAGGTCAACGGCATATTGACCGACAAGCCGATCGGCGACGACGAATCCATTCTCGTTACCGGCTTCAATCCCAGCGATGTTCTCGCCCTCATCGGCGCACAGACCAAAAATGCCGTCTGGCTGTTCCGCTATGACGAGACCGATTCCGGCTTCAGGCAGATCGCCGCGGCCTTCGACAACGCTACCGATGACGCCGAGAAGCCGCTTGCCACCGACCCCATTTTTTCAAGAGACGCTGTAGCGGCGCGTTTTGCCACCGGCTTTGCGACCATTGGTGAATCCAGCCATTATATCGGCCTGCTACCGATCATCAGCACGGAAACGAAAAAACCGATTGGCGCAGTGGCCGTCAGTATCGGCGGTTCGGATGCGCTTTATGGCGCGCAGCGCAAGCTGATCTACAATTCGCTCGCTGCGCTTATCGTGGTGCTGACGGTCACGGGCGTACTTGTTACGGTGATAGCCCGGCACTTCCTGAAGCCCGTTCCGGCTCTGGTGCAGGCGACACTGCGTATCGCCCGCGAGGAAACCGATATTGTCACGCCGTTTCAGGAACGCAGAGATGAGATCGGCGACATGGCAACCGCGATTGAAACGCTTCGCGAAGCGGTTCTGGAACGCGGGCGCCTGCGGCAGATACGGGATATGGCTGAACAGCTGGAACATATGGCGCATCACGATGCGCTGACCGGACTTCCCAATCGCGTATTGCTGATGAAGACGCTGGAAAACCGTCTCGAACACCTTGCCGCATCAGACCAGCGATTCAACGTCATGCTGCTCGACCTCGACCGCTTCAAGGCCGTCAACGATACGCTGGGCCACGCCGCCGGTGACGCGTTGCTGGTGGCCGTCGCCTCGCGAATTTCCTCCGTGCTCGGTGAAAACGACATGGTGAGCCGGCTCGGTGGCGACGAATTCGCCATCATACAGGCGGGAAGCGACGACTACCGGGCAGATGCAGCCCTTTTGGCAAAGCGGGTGGTGCACGCGGTCTCACGCAGCTTCAATCTCGAAGGCAGCCACGTCAGCGTCGATACCAGTATCGGCATCGCCTGCGCGCCGGATCACGGCACTTCCGCGACCCAGCTTCTGCAACAGGCCGATCTCGGGCTTTACCGGGCGAAATCCATGGGCTGCGGCCTTTTCGTTTTTTACGAGCCCGGTATGGATATGGCGGCGCAGCACAAGCACGCGCTGGAAATAGACATGAAATCCGCCCTCGAAAACCACGAATTCGAGCTGCATTACCAGCCCGTGGTCAATCTGCAGAGCGGCCGCATCGTCGCCTATGAAGCGCTTGCCCGCTGGCGGCACAGCAAGCTTGGCCTCATCACCCCGGACCGTTTCATTGCGATTGCCGAGGAAAACAATTTTATCAGGCCCCTGGGCGAGTGGGTTCTGGCGCAGGCCTGCATGGATGCCATGGCCTGGCCGAAGGACATCCGGCTCGCCGTCAATCTTTCCGCCGTCCAGCTTGGCAATGATGACATCGTGCCCGTTGTCGAGCGCGCGCTTGAAACATCCGGTTTTCCGGCCGAACGGCTGGAACTGGAAGTGACGGAAACGGCGATGCTGGAACGTGACAGCAGCGCCAGGGCCCTGAAGCTGTTGAAAGAAAGAGGCGTCCGTCTCGCCCTTGACGATTTCGGCACCGGTTACGCCGGACTGAGCACGTTGACCCATGTGGCTTTTGACAAGATCAAGATCGACCGCGAATTCGTCTCGGGCCTGCCCACCAATCCCATGTGTTCGGCGATCGTCAACACCATCATCGACATGGCCGATCAGATCGGTCTGAAGGTGACCGCCGAGGGCGTGGAAAACGGTGAACAGGTCGCCGCACTCAAGCTTTGCGGCTGCGACGAGGCTCAGGGTTATTATTTCGCCGAACCGGCGCCACTTGCGCACATCCTCAAAAATCGCGCCATCATCACGCCGGCAGGGAAAGACGGGTTTGGTGACGGAAACGACCAGTCGCTGCGCGACACCGGGCGTCCGATGCAGGAAGCCTATAACCCACCACAAAAAGCGATTTGAGAAACCGGCCACCGGCCAAAAGGAAATAACATGCGTCTTGCGGTATTTTGCCTTTTCGTCACATGCTTTGCCCCGATCACCCCGCTGCAGGCCGCCAGCGAAGGTGACACGCTACAGCAGATTGCCAGAACCGCAAAAATCCGCATCGGCTACCGCGAAGCCGAGCCGCCTTTTTCCTACCAGCTGCCGGATGGAGAAGTAACGGGCTTTTCGACCGATCTCTGTCGAACGATCAGCGAGGATATCCGCAAGAAGCTGAAGCTCGACAGGCTTGACCTCGAATATGTCAAGGCCACGCCTGCCACCCGCTTCATTCTCGTCCGCAGCGGCCAGATCGATATCGAATGCGCAGCGACCACCAATAACAGCGAACGCCGGAAAATTGTCGATTTCTCCTATCCGAATTTCATGACCGCGACGCAGTTCCTATCACGCAGACAGGACAATCTGAAAAGCCTTGCCGATCTGGCGGGCCGTTCTGTCACGTCTGCTTCCGGCACCGTCAATATCGAGCAGCTGAATGCCATAAACCGGGAAAAGAATCTCAATATCTCGGTCATGCCAACGAAAACCAATGAGGAAGCCTTCGCGCTCGTCGTTTCCGGCAAGGCTTCCGCCTTCGTCATGGATGGTATCCTGCTGGCAGCGTTGGCGGCGACATCCGAAAATCCGAACCTCTATGCGCTTTCGCAGGAAACGCTGAGCGCACCCGAACCCTATGGGCTGGTTTTCCGACGCGACGACCCCGCCTTCAAAGCCGCGGTCAATGAAAGCCTGGAACAGATTTTCGCCGGCCCCGCCATTCACGACCTCTATGAAAAATGGTTCACCAAGCCCATTCCGCCCAACGGCATGAACCTGAACCTGCCGATGGCCGCCGCCTTGAAACAGGCATATGACGCCCCGAGTGAATACCGTGACTGAGGGCGTCCTCCCACCTGCATTTTTTTATGAAGACATGTTTTGACAGATCATTTTAGCTGGAGATGCGCGATGCAGAGATCGACATTGGGGCTTGCATTCGGAATTTTGAGTCTTTTATCCACCCACGCGGCAAGCGAGGACAGCCAGCCTCCGACACTCGAAACAATTGCCAGAACCGGCACCATCCGGCTGGGTTATGCCGATCACAATATTCCCTTTTCCTATCTCGGCACCGGTGCAGAACCGATCGGTTACAGCATCGAGCTATGTCTGAGAGTGGCGGATTCCATCAAGAAGAAACTGGGCCTGCCTGAGCTGAAGGTCGACTTCGTCAAACGTACCCCCAGCAACCGCATCACGCTTCTCAATGACGGGACGATCGACATCGAATGCGTGGCGAGCACCAATACGGAGGAACGACGCAAGGCGGTGTGGTTTTCCTACAGCCATTTTATCACCGGCACGCGTTATGTGGCGCTGAAGACGAGCCGCCTGAACACCGTTGCCGACCTTGCAGGCCGTACAGTGGTGGTAACGACCGGAACTATTAATATAAGCCAGTTGAATGTGCTCAACCGCAAGCTGGGGCTGAACATCGCGGTTCTGCAGAATGACAGCACCGAAGGCGGTTTCGAGATGGTGACCGAAAACCGCGCCTCAGCCTTCGTCATGGACGATATTCTTCTGCGGTCCTTCGTCGCCGAAACCGGCAAGCCGGAAGACTATTCCATTTCGAACGAATATCTCGCCCCGCCGCAGCCCTATGGCCTGATGCTCCGCCACGGCGATACCGGTTTCAGGGATGCCGTAAACGAAGCGTTGGGGCAAATCTACAAGAGCGGCGAAATCGAAAAAATCTACGAGAAGTGGTTCGATGCACCAATACCGCCGAACGGCATCAACCTGAAGCGCCCACTGCCCGACGATCTGGCCGAGGTGTTTCGAAGGCCCGTCGACACGACGGCCGACAAATAAAAACGCCGCCTGTTGAAGGGCGGCGTCTTTCACCAAATATCTTATGCAGCGCGCAGGTCGGCACTCAACGGAATCTCGACATCGATCTCCAATATGGAGACATGTTCGTCGCGATCCATCTTCACATGCACCCTGTCGCTGTCGATCTGCACATGTTTGGCGATCACGGCAAGGATTTCCTCCCGCAGAACGGCGACGAGATCGGTTCCCGACGACGCCCGCTCGTGGGCGAGCAACACCTGCAGGCGCTCACGCGCAAGCGGTGCCGACTTCTGCTTGCGGAACAGGCTGAAAATGCTCATGCAGCCCTCCTTGCGAAGATTTTGGAGAAGATACCCCGCTTCTCTCCCGGAATGACCACGGGAATATCCTCGCCGGAGAGGCGGCGGGCAGCGTCGAAATAGGCCATGGCCGGCGGGCAGCGCGCATCCGCCAGCGTGACCGGTGCGCCAACGTTGGAGGCGCGCAGCACGTCCGTGCTTTCCGGAATGATGCCGAGCAGCGGAATGGACAGGATTTCCAGAACGTCATCCACCTTCAGCATGTCGCCACGTTCGGCGCGGGCGGAGTCGTAACGCGTCAAGAGGAGATGCTTTTCCATCCGCTCACCGCGTTCGGCTTTCAGCGTCTTGGAATCGAGCAGTCCGATGATGCGATCGCTGTCACGCACCGAGGATACTTCCGGATTGGTGACGACGACGGCAACATCCGCATGGCGCATGGCCAGCGTCGCGCCGCGTTCGATGCCGGCCGGGCTGTCGCAGATCACCCAGTCGAAATGCTTCTTCAGCTCGGCAATGACCCATTCGACACCTTCCGGCGTCAGATTGTCCTTGTCGCGCGTCTGCGAGGCAGGCAGCAGGAACAGCGTTTCTAGGCGCTTGTCGCGGATCAGGGCCTGCGTCAGCTTGGCATCACCCTGGATGACGTTGACGAGATCGTACACCACCCGGCGCTCGGCACCCATGACAAGATCAAGGTTGCGCAGGCCGACATCGAAATCGACAACCACGACCTTCTGCTTGTTCTGCGCCAGCGCGGCGCCAAGCGCTGCAGTCGAGGTGGTCTTGCCGACCCCGCCCTTGCCGGAAGTTACAACGACTACCTTCCCCATACGGCTCTCCTGTTCCTGTGTTGTTTTCTCTATTTTATCAGCCAAGTTTTTCAGCCTTGATCGTATCGTTTTCCAGCCATAGCTGAACGGGCTGGCCGCGCAGCTTCTCGTCAATATCCTCGGCAACCTTATAGACGCCATCGATGGCCAGAAGCTCCGCCTCGAGCTTGCGGCAGAAGATGCGCGCCGAGACGTTGCCGAGCGAACCGGCCATGGCGCGCCCACGCAGGGCGCCGTAAATATGCACCGAACCGCCGGCGATGATTTCCGCACCCGAGGCGACCGAACCGATGACGGTGACGTCGCCTTCGGGAAACATGATTGACTGACCGGAACGCACCGGCTCGTTGATGACCAGCGACTGCACCACGGCGCGAACCTCGCCCGCAGCACGTGGCTTTTCTTCCGGCAGTTCTGCGGCGACCGCGATCGGCTCCACCTCGACATCGGAAGCGGGCTTTCCGCCCTTCAGCGACGGCGGCATGCCCGGCTCGATCATCGAAGGACGAACGCCCTCAATGCCCATGATGCCGACATTGCGCTCCGTCAGCGCCGCCAGCAGCGACTTCAGGCCCGCTTTGTCGAGCGACAGTTCCGACACATCCAGAACCACCGGACGCGACAGAAAGAACCCCGCCGAACGGGCGGCGAGATCATCGAGCCTTTCCAGCCATTGATCGACCGGAGCTTCGGGAGACAGGACGACCGCGAGGAAGGAGCGGCCTTTGATACGAATGGAACGCTGGTCTGTTAGCACTTTGGTCATCTTGGTAAACAAATCGTTGACAATTAGGTACCCCGAATATGGTTAACAAATAGTTAACAGCGCCCTTAAAGCGACGGTCTCGTTAAGAAATTTTCGCCAGGAAAAATCTCATGCAAAACATTCAAAAACATCCATTAGCTTTTGATTTTGCGTATTTCCATCGCTTGCGAAAACTCATGATAGCGACTGAGCCTTGCTGCAACCTGACGCTCCGTAAGACCGGATCCACCGCCAGCATTCCTAACCCATCTCTCCCGAGTCGGTAAGACGCGAACCGTCCGATTCCGGGACACTATCCGCCGTCAGCCAGATGCCCGTCATGGGCTTTCTAGCGGGAAAAAGCGATTTCGTTATGCCCTCCGATGCTATAGACCCGGGGGGCAAGCCCGACACCTTCAACGGAAGAATGAAATGCACAGCAAAGTCCCACCGCAGAACCAGATATTTTCGCAAGACTATGCCGCCTTCCTGTTCGACATGGATGGAACGCTGCTGAATTCGATTGCGGTGGTGGAGCGGGTCTGGCGCGAATGGGCCGTGGACAACGGCATAGAACCGAACGCCTTCCTGCAACGCATCCACGGCATGCGCGCTTCGGAAGTGGTACGCCGCGAGGCGGTGCCCGGTCTTGATGTCCAGGTAGAGGCCGATATGCTGCTGCAAAAGGAAATGGACGATGTAGACGGCATTCTTCAGATTCCTGAAGCGGCAGCGTTTCTCGCGAAATTGCCGGCCGGCAAATGGGCCATCGTCACCTCGGCTGCCCGCGCGCTTGCCGAACGCAGACTGGCCGCAGCGGGCCTCACACCGCCCCCGGTTATGATCTGCGCCGAAGACGTGGTGAACGGCAAGCCGGACCCGGAAGGATACAAAAAGGCGGCGGAAAAGCTCGGCGTCTCGCCGGAACGCTGCGTTGTCTTCGAAGACGCGCCGGCCGGTATTCAGGCCGGGGAAAGCATGGGCGCGACCGTGGTGGTCATCAACGCCACCCATTCGCATCCCATCGAAACGCCGCATCTTTCCATTGGCGGTTATGGTGAACTGGATGTCAGCATCAGCGAGGACGGCAGCTTGAAACTAACAGGCAGCAAGGGCTGACCGGTCGACAAGCAGCGCGAGAAACAACGATTTCGTGTGCAGGTAGGTCTCCCGGCCCGCCAACACCCTCTCATATGCAACGTCATCCTGGCACTTGTCCCGGGCACAACTGAGATAAGAGGTACCGAGCTTTCACATCCGTCGTCGGACGGTGGCGAGCGCGCCGCCGAAGGCCTTGGCGAAACTTTCCCGATCATCAGGGTTGAGAAACGAACCGATATCGGTCGCCCGCCCCTCGCCCGTCACCTGCATGGAAACGATGCCGATCTCATCGTGCCGCCGCACGTTGAAGCGCGCCCAGAATGGATTGAAGCAATACTCGACCATACGCCCGGCCGGAGAAAATTTGCGGATCGACAGGTTGGTGCGGGAGATTCGGACCTCTTCCCGCGCCTTTGCGGCGCGATAATTGGCGCGGAAGGCAACATAGAGCAGCAGAAAATCCAGCCCGAAGAACAGGCCGACAGGCCATGCGCCGGTGGCGAGGAAAAAGCCACCATAGATCAGGCAGGCGAGCCCCGACAAGGCAAGAAGCAGCCGGAAACCCCTTCTTCCAAGCGAACGGTGCGGAACAAGTTCTGCCGCGAAAATCGGCTGGTCGTTGAGCGTATCCACGTTGCTTTCCTTCGGGCGGGCTGGCTATAGATAGACCATGACAGTCGCCAAAAAACTATCCAGCACCCAAACCTTGAAAAAGTCAAATCCGGCATTCGCGCGCAAGCCAGCGCGGGTGAAGGCGGCCTATTCGAAGGACGAGCTGACCGAAATCTTTCGGCGTTTTTCCATTCAGCGGCCGGAACCGAAAGGCGAGCTGGAACACACCAATCCCTTTACCCTTCTGGTAGCGGTGGCGCTTTCGGCGCAGGCAACCGATGTCGGCGTGAACCGGGCGACAAGGGCGCTGTTCAAGGTGGCCGACACGCCGGAAAAGATGCTGGCGCTCGGCGAAGAGCAGCTGATTGGCCATATCAAGACCATCGGCCTTTATCGCAACAAGGCGAAAAACGTCATCGCTTTGTCGCAGATGCTGATCGACAACTTCGGCGGCGAAGTGCCGAAGACCCGCGAGGAGCTGGTGATGCTGCCAGGTGTCGGCCGCAAGACGGCCAATGTGGTGATGTCGATGGCCTTCGGCGTGCCCACGCTTGCGGTGGACACCCATGTGTTCCGTATCGCCAACCGGATCTGTCTTGCGCCGGGGAAAACCCCGGACGAGGTGGAAGACCGGCTCGTCCGCATCATTCCCGAGCAATATCTGTTCCATGCCCATCACTGGCTGATCCTGCACGGGCGCTATTGCTGCAAGGCGCGCAAACCGGAATGCGAGCGCTGCGTGATCGCCGATATCTGCAAATCTCCGGAAAAGACCTTTGATATTCCAGCCCCGCTGGTGGAGCTACCCGCGCAGCTGTTCGGTGCGGCCGGCGGCGAATGAAGGGTCACGCCGGCTGACGGCCTTGTGTAGATGCACCATCATCGAGGCGGCGAATAGCGGCGTCAGAAGGTTGAGGAACGGGATCGCCAGAAATGCCGCGATCACCAGACCGGCCATGAACACCGTGGTACGGTGTTTGGAGCGGAACAACGTTGCTTCGGCGGGCGAGCGGAAACGCATTGCCGCAAATTCGAAGAATTCCCGGCCGAGCAGATAACCGTTCACCAGGAAAAACGCGATGAGGTTGACGCCCGGCACCAGGAGCAGCAAAAGCGCAATGAGGTTGCCGGCAATAACGACACCGAAGAACTTGATCGACGACAGCACGGCCTCGCCAATTGGCATTGCCTTGCCCGGCGGATCATCGGGATAGGTCTTTTTCTCCACCACTTCGGCGACGTCGTCGAGAAACAGGCCGGCAATGACAGCGGTGACCGGCGAAATCAGCAATGCCAGCGCCAGCGCCAGTCCTATGCCGGCAAAAATGGCGAAAACGAAGGTCAGCCACCCCGCCCAGTCAGGTACCCCGGGGATAAGCGTATCCACCCATGGCAGGGCGAAATAGATAAAGATGGAGCGGATGGCGAACCAAAGAGCCGCCAGCACGAGAAGCGTGAGCCCCAAAACCTTCCAGAACACCGACCGGGTCTCGGTCGCAAAGAGATTTTGGAATGCCAGCCTCGCTGCATCAAGAATCATTCGGAACTCCCCTGGGGCCTCTCGCGTTGAAATTCTCTGACCAGACGACAGATAAGAACTGGGCCTGCGCTCTGCAAGATTGGGTAAAACCGCCAAACGTCTGAAATTAAACCGGAGATGGAATTTCCCTTGAATAAAAGGTATCTCTAAAATATAATAATCCATCTATAATATTTCGCATTCCTGTCCGGTGGAGGACAAGGCCGGGAAAGCTTACCCCCACCGTCAAATCGCAGTTCGCACGCGCGTTTTGCGCGCGCGGATGCATCATCGTTCAATAAAGATAAAAAATGAGGCGTTGGTGGAAAAGCTGCTGTTGAATCTTACCCGTGCCATGAAGGCCGGCACACCTTCCGAGCGCAAGATCGCCAAATATCTGATCGAGCATCTGGACGAGCTACCTTTCGAAACGGCGCAGACGCTGGCTGCCAAGCTCAGCCTCAGCCCGATGACGGTCGGCCGTTTTTTACGTTCGCTGGGATACCGGCAGTTCAGCGACATTCGCGCCGATCTGCGCCATGCCGAACAGGCGGCAGGTCAGGATCAACCAACGATTACCGAAAGCGGAGAGCGGCAGTCCAACCCGTTTTCCCAACTCCTCTCGCAGCAGATCCAGGCCATCCAGACCGCATTCGACATGACCTCCCAGCCAATCTGGCGTCTGGCCATGACCGAAATCGCCTCGACAACCGATGTTTTTCTGGCGACATCACCGGAAGGTCTCGGGGCCACACGTCACTTTCACGGACGGCTTCTGGAATGTCGCGGCCACGTCCATTATCTCGGCGGTGACAGTGCTGGCTATGTCGCCCTGTGGGATTTCGAGCCGGCACAGACGCTTCTCGTCATCATGGATTGCGGTGGCAGGCTCTCGCCCCTGCAACACCTGTCGGCAACCGCACGCAAAGGCGGCTACAGAACACTTCTGATCACCACCCGGTTTTACGAATGGGGTCCTGAGAGCGCAGACATCTGTCTAGCGCTGCCTCAAGCCCAGAATGGCGGTCAGGGTCTGCTGCAACTCGTTTCATTGATGGAATTTACCCTCTGCAGCCTGATGGCGGAAGCGGATGAAACGCGCAAAACACGGATGAAAAACCTCACCGGCCTGAAGCGCTCGCTAGGCATATGATCTGCGACAAGCTTTCAGCCGCGCAAGAATATGGATCGAGCGATAGCACTTTGTTTCTTCTCCCCGCCGGGGAGAAGGTCGCGGCAGCGGAATGAGGGGGCGAGGGTCGAGATCAAACCGGGAGCTTGCCCCCTCATCCGGCCCTTCGGACCACCTTCTCCCCGACCGGGGAGAAGAAACAAACCTCATCCGTCCACTTCAGATTTCACCCCATCATCTGCCGGCCAAAATCAGAGGCTCTCAAGCTCCTGGCGATGGCGGTACATGGCGAGAAAACGGCGGTAATCCCGTTCATAACGGGGTGTGAGCTCCGGATTTCCGGAAATTTCCGCATTGCCCGGATACATGGCGGCACCTGCCGCCGCAATACTCGCATGCACACCGCCGGCCGCTGCCGCCGTCATCGCCGTGCCAAGCAGTACGGCATCGGCGGTGGCGGGAACCACGATGCGCTTACCCGTCACATCAGCGTAAAGCTCCATCAAGAGCGGGTTCTTCACATGCCCGCCGGTGACGTGCAGGCTTTCGACCGAATAACCGAAGCGCTCCATGGCATCGAGCACATGGCGCGCACCGAGCGCAATCGCCACGGCGGTGCGCCAGTAAAGGCGGCAGAGACTGTCGAAGGACGTATCCAGCGTCAGCCCGCTGATGACGCCAACCGCATGGGGGTCGGCAAGCGGCGAGCGGTTGCCGTGAAAATCCGGTAGCACATGCAGCCGCTCGGCAAAGGCCTCGCCCTCAAGCGCACGCAATTCCGTGACGCGGGCAACGATGCGGGCATGCAGCGCCGTATCCGGCTCACCGCCCGCCGCATGCATGCGCACGATATGATCAAGCAGCGCGCCGGTGGCCGATTGCCCGCCCTCAACCAGCCAGTAGCCGGGCAGTATCGCCTGCCAATAGGGACCCCAGAGGCTGTGGCCGGGCATCTGCCGCTCGGACATGGCAACGAGGCAGCTTGAGGTGCCGGCGATCAGCGCCACGTGCCGACCGACATCGTCCGAAAGGAAACCGCCTAGAGCACCGAGCGCTCCGGCATAGGCATCGATCATGCCCGCCGCCACTTGGCAGCCGGTGTCGAGACCGAGTTCGGTCGCCGCCTCGGGCGAAAGCGGGCCGATGCTCTCCCCCGGCATCACCGTGGTTTCGGGAAGGCTGGCGCGCTCTTTCAGATCGGCAAGCCCCGCCAGTTCCAGATAATCCGCCTGCCAGCCGGGATTTTCCTGCGCCAGAAAATTCCACTTCGCCGTCTGCGTGCAATTTGAGCGTCTGGCGGAGCCGGTTGCTTTCCATGTCAGAAAATCCGCCAGATCGAAGGCGAAGGACATGCGCGCCCAACTGGCCGGCATATGCGTTTTCAGCCACATCAGCTTCGGCATCTGCATTTCCGGCGACACGCTGTTGCCGGCAAAATCCAGCACCCGATGGCCCGACGCCGTCAGCCGGTCGGCCTCTGATATCGCGCGGTGGTCGAGCCAGACGATGGTATCGAACCGGTCCTCACCCGTCACCGAAACTGAAACCGGCTCTCCCTGCGCGTCGCGAACGACCAACGAGCAGGTGGCGTCAAAACCGATCGCGGCGACGCTTTGCGGCAGAACGCCGGCGTCGGCAAGGGCCGCTTTCACGGCAATGCAGACAGCATTCCATATATCGGTGGAATCGTGCTCAGCGTGGTTTTCACGCGGCCGCTGCATCAGGATTGGGTGGGTGGAGCGGGCGAGAAGCCTGCCGGTCGGATCGAAAATGCCAGCCCGCGCGCTGGCTGTACCGACATCGACAGCGACGAGATTTTGACGCATCAAGTCCGCAATTCCATCCCTTGCGCCAAGACATTGGGGCGGCAGGCAAGCCTTGCTTCAGCCTGCGTCACGTTCCACCCGCCTGTCAAAACCGCCCTTCCCCACATAGCTGCCAACAAGTTGGACCAAATCCGGCATCGCGTCAAACACGGCATCCGCCCCAAGCCCGGCGATCTTTTCGCGGAATGCCGGAAAGCGCGCATGCGAGCCGCCGGTAAAGGCAAAAACGCCCATGCCGGCCGCCTTTGCGGCAGCAATGCCGGCCGGGCTGTCCTCAATCACGATGCAGTGACGCGGCTCGGCGCCCATCGCCTGCGCCGCATGCAGGAAAAGATCGGGTGCCGGCTTGCCATTCTTCACCATCGTGGCGCTGAAGACATGCGGCTCAAACCGGTCGATCAGGCCGGTCAGCCCCAGCGAATAACGGATGCGCTCCGGCTGGCTGGAAGAGGCCACGCAGCGTCTGAGTCCCACAAGCCGGTCCAGCGTTTCTGCAATGCCGTCGATCGGCCGCAACTCGGTGCGAAAGCGTTCGAACAACGTCGCCCGCATATGATCGAGAAAATCAATGTCCGTCTCGACGCCGTAATCCTCAAACAGCGTCGTCGTCATGCTGGCGACGCTGCGACCGAGAAAGCGCTCATAGGCCTCTTCCTCTCCCATCGTCACTCCGAGATGGGAGAGCATGTCGAGAAGCACCGAGACCGAGACCGGCTCGCTGTCGACGAGAACGCCGTCGCAATCGAAAATCAAGAGAGGCCCGGTTCGGTCTTCCATTTCACGTCACTTTTCAGCCAGCTTGTCATCCAGATAAAGCTGCAAGGTCTTCGCCGTGCCTTCTTGCCACAGCGTCTTCAATGCATGGGCAAAGCGTTTACGGAAAAGCTCCGATTCGGCAACCTCCCCGAAAATGTCTTCGAAGGCGAGAAAGGCCGCCGGGTCGTCCTTGGCCCTGATGGCGGCCGCCTGCAGACGCTCGGCACTGGCATCGTTGAAGGTGATTTCCTTGCCGCTGTCGGAGGCGCCGTAGAAATAGCGGCACCATAGCGCCGAAACCAGCGAAAGACCGATGATGTCCTCACCGCGCGACAATCTATCCGCGGTGGATGGCAGGATGAATTTCGGCTGGCGATTGGAACCGTCCTGCGCCAGACGCGGAATGGTGTCGCCGATCTTCGGATTGAGGAAACGCCGCTCGATCAGCCCGAAATACTCCTCAAGATCAGTATCGGGAACGGGCGGAATGACCGGGATGATCTCTTCCTTTTCGAGCTTTGCCAGAAACGCCCGGATCAGCGGATGCTCCATCGCCTCATGCACAAAATGAATATCGAGAAGTGCCGCCGGATAGGCGATTGCCGCATGGCCGCCATTGAGGATGCGGATTTTCATGTGCTCATAGGCCGCGACATCAGACACGAACTGCACGCCGGCCTTTTCCAGCGCCGGGCGACCAGCGGGGAAATTATCCTCCATCACCCATTGCTTGAACTCTTCGCAGAAGACCGGCCAATTGTCCTCGATGCCGAAATCGTCGCGGGCGATAGTGCGTTCGCGCTCGCCGGTGGCCGGCGTGATGCGGTCGACCATGGAATTCGGAAAGGCGACGTCTTCGCCGATCCAGTTCGCGAAGGCCGGATCAGACAAGGCCGCCAGCCCAACTACCGCATTCTTTGTGACCTTGCCATTATGGGGAATGTTGTCGCAGGACATGACGGTGAAAGGTTGCAGCCCCTTGTCACGCCTAGCCTTCAGCCCGGCGACGATGAAGCCGAACACGGTTTTTGGCGCAGCCGGGTTCTTGCCGTCTTCGGCAATGGCCGGATGCTGCGGGTTGAAGGAACCGGAGGCATCGATGAAATAACCGCCCTCGGTAATCGTCATCGAGACGATGCGGATCTTTGGATCAGCAAGGGTATCGATAATCGTCTTTGTGTCCCCGACCTTCAGAATGTCGATCATCGGCCCGGTCACCCGCGCACCGGTGCGGTTATTGTCCTGTTCCACCACCGTCGTCAGGAAGTCCTGCGCGGCAAGCTTTTCGCGCATCACCGCATCGGAGGGGAGAACGCCTGCACCGATGATGGCGAAGTCATGGTCCGTGCCCGTGTTGAACAGATCATCCAGATAGACCGCCTGATGGGCGCGGTGGAAATTACCAACGCCGAAATGCACGATGCCGGCGGAAAGATCAGCACGGGAATAGGCCGGAACCGCCGCCGTTTTTTTGGCTTCATCCAGCGTTGCGAGGGAGAGTTTGCATGTCATGTCACGATCCTCGAAAGGGGAAACGTTGTTCGTGCCAGTCACCGGGGAGACCCGGGGATCAGCTCATCCAGTTGCCGCCATCGACATTGTAGGTCTGGGCGACGATGTATTCGGCTTCATCAGAAGCAAGGAAGATCGCCATGCCGGTCAGATCTTCGGCACGGCCCATGCGGCCGAAAGGTACGGCCTCACCGACCAGCCGCTTCTTTTCGCCGGCCGGGCGGTTTTCATATTTCGCAAACAGTGCATCTACACCGTCCCAGTGCTCACCATCGACCACACCGGGCGCGATGGCATTGACGTTGATGCCGTGTTTGATGAGGTCGAGACCGGCCGATTGCGTGAGGCTGATGACGGCGGCCTTGGTGGCGCAATAAATCGCTACCAAGGCCTCACCGCGCCGGCCCGCCTGGCTTGCCATGTTGATGATCTTGCCGCCTTTTCCCCGAGCAATCATGGTTTTTGCGGCGGCCTGCATCATGAACAGCGTGCCGGATACGTTGATCGAAAACAGCCGCTCATAGCTCTCGCGTTTGATCTCGACAATCGGTGCGAGGTCGAAGAGTGCTGCATTGTTGATGAGGATATCGAGCCCGCCCGTCTGGCCTTCCACGGTGCGGATGGCAGTGTCGATGGAATGCTGTTTGGTCACATCAAGTTCGACGGCATAGGCATTCTCGCCGATTTCGCGCGCCGTCCGGCTGGCGCGCTCAAAATCGATGTCGGCAATGGCAACCGTTGCGCCTTCGCGCAGATAGGCTTCGGCAAAGGCGCGGCCAATGCCGCGCGCCGAGCCGGTAATCAGCGCCGACTTGCCTTCCAGCCTTCCGGTCATATCGCCAACCCCTTGTCATCGAACCTATGGATTTTGGCATCATCCGGGGTGATGAAGACGGTATCGCCATGCCTGCATTCGAACTCACCATCGGTTCTGGCGGTGATCGGCCCGATGCCTGATACCTCGAGATGCAGGAAGGTATCCGATCCGAGATGTTCGGCGACGGTAACCTTGCCCTGCCACAGCCCGCTTTCCTTCGACAGCAGCAGATGCTCGGGCCGCACGCCGGCGGTGGCGGCACCCTTGCTGCGCGCATAATCGCCGGTGATCAGGTTCATGCGCGGTGAGCCGATGAAGCCGGCGACGAAGAGGTTGCGCGGTGTTTTGTAAAGCTCCATCGGCGAGCCGACCTGCTCGATATTGCCGCGGTTCAAGACGACGATCTTGTCGGCCATGGTCATCGCCTCCACCTGGTCGTGGGTGACGTAGATCATCGTCGTCTTCAGCGTGTTGTGCAGCTCGGAGATTTCCAGCCGCATGGTGCCGCGCAAGGCCGCATCGAGGTTGGAAAGCGGCTCGTCGAACAGAAATGCTTTCGGTTCGCGCACGATGGCGCGGCCGATGGCGACACGCTGGCGCTGGCCGCCGGACAGTTGCGAGGGCCGGCGTTCGAGATAATCGGTAAGGTTCAGCACCCGGGCGGCATCTTCCACCTTTTTATCGATGACCGCCTTGTCGAGCTTGGCCATCTTCAGTGGAAAGGCGATGTTGTTGCGCACACTCATATGCGGATAAAGCGCATAGGACTGGAACACCATGGCAAGGCCGCGCTCGGCCGGGGCTTTTTCGGTGGCGTCGTTGCCGTCGATGACGATCTTTCCGCCGGAGACGTCTTCCAGCCCGGCGATCAGCCGCAGCAATGTCGACTTGCCGCAGCCGGACGGGCCGACGAAGACGACGAACTCGCCGTCGTTGATATCAAGATCGATCGACGGGATGACTTTCGCCTCACCGAAGAGCTTGGACACGTTCTGAAGGGAAATGCTGCCCATGTTTGTCGTTCCTTATTTCACGGCGCCAAAGGTGAGGCCACGCACGAGTTGTTTCTGCGAGAACCAGCCGATGACGAGAATGGGGGCGATCGCCATCATCGAGGCGGCCGAGAGTTTTGCCCAGAACAGCCCCTGCGGTGAGGAGAAGGAGGCGATGAAGGCGGTCAGCGGCGCGGCATTGGTGGTCGTCAGCCGGATAGTCCAGAAGGATTCGTTCCAGGCGAGGATGACGTTCAGAAGCAGCGTCGAGGCGATGCCCGGCACCGCCATCGGGGTCAGCACATGGACGATCTCGTTCCACAGCGAGGCGCCATCCATGCGGGCGGCCTCAAGGATCTCGCCGGGGATTTCGCGGAAGTAGGTGTAAAGCATCCACACCACGATCGGCAGGTTGATGAAGGTGAGCATGATGGTCAGCCCAATCCGGCTATCGAGTAGGCCGGCATTGCGGAAGATCAGATAGATCGGCACCAGCACGGCGACCGCCGGCATCATCTTGGTGGACAGCATCCACATCAAAATGTCCTTGGTGCGCTTGGTCGGCGAGAAAGCCATGGCCCAGGCGGCGGGAATGGCGATGATCAGCGCGATGATCGTTGAGCCGAGCGACAGCACCACCGAGTTCATGAACGGCTTGAAGTAATCGCGCTGGGTCTGCACGGTGATGTAGTTTTCCAGCGTGCCCGAGGGAATGAGGCTGAAGCCGGCTATCGCCTCCGGCTCGGTCTTGAGCGAGGTGAGGAAGGCATAAAGGATCGGGAAGAACAGCAGCAGGGCAACCGCCCATGCCGCGATGGAAAAGCCGATCTTTGCGCGTGTGGTTGTCTTGCGGGCCATGATCGGTTCTCCTTAACGGTCCAAATTCTTGCCGACGGCGCGCATCAGGAAGATGGCGACGATATTGGCGAGCACGACGGCGATGATGCCGCCGGCCGATGCGCCGCCGACGTCGTACCCAAGAAGCGCCGTGCGATAGATGAGGAAGGCGAGGTTGGTGGAGGCATAACCCGGCCCGCCATTGGTGGTGACGAGGATTTCCGCGTAGACGCCGAGCAGGAAGATCGTCTGGATCAGAATGACGACGGTGATGGCGCGCGACAGATGCGGCAGGGTCAGATAGATGAAGCGGTTGACGAAGTTGGCGCCATCCATCTCGGCCGCCTCCCTCTGCTCGCCATCGAGCGATTGCAGCGCCGTCAAAAGGATCAGTGTGGCAAACGGCAGCCATTGCCAGGCGACGATGATGATGATCGACAGCAGCGGAAACTGCGCGAACCAGTCGACCGGTTGCAGGCCGAAGAAGCGCGAGAGATCGGCGAGCACGCCGTAACCCGGATGCATGATCATGTTCTTCCACACCAAAGCTGCGACAGGCGGCATGACGAAGAAGGGCGAGATGATCATGATGCGCACGATGCCCTGACCGAAAATGTCATTGTCGAGCAAGAGCGCAATGGCGATGCCGCCGATGACGGTGATCAGCAGCACGCCGCCGACGATCAAAAGCGTGTTCCAGATCGACTGGAAGAAGGCCGGGTCGGTGTAGAAATACTGGTAATTGAACAGGCCGGCAAAGCTGACATTGGCCGGGTTCAGGAGATTGTAGTTCTGGAACGAGAACCACAGCGTCATCGCCAGGGGCACGATCATCCACACCAGTAGCAGCAGCACCGAGGGCGCAAGCATCACCCGCGCAAGGCCGCTCGTGTTTCGTGTTGCCATTGCACTCACCTCCCCTTTGGCGCGGACGTCATGAAATGCGCCCGGCATATCCGGAAGAACCGGCTCATTCTTGTATTGATTTGAAAAGGCATTAGAGCCGCCTGGCGGTCTCCGTCCCGGAATATTCGCTGCCCGGCACGGGAGCCGGACAGCGATCTTCGGGAGGATTACTTGATGTAACCGGCGCGGGTCATTTCACGCGTCGCTGTCGACTGGGCGCCCGCAAGCGCATCGTCAACGCTGGACTGGCCGGCAACGACCGCCGAGAACAGCTGACCGACCGTGGTGCCGAGCGCCTGGAATTCAGGGATCGCCACGAACTGACCACCGGTGTAAGGCACGGGCTTTACAGTCGGCTTGGTAATGTCGGCAGCATCCATGGCGGCAAGCGTCGGCTTGGCGAAGGCGGCGGCCTTTTCATAGTCGGCGTTCTTGTAAAGCGAGGTGCGGGTGCCCGGAGGCACGTTTGCCCAGCCTTCCTTGGAAGCGACGAGCGTGGTGTAGTCCTTGCTGGTTGCCCAGGAGATGAACTTTTCGGCGGCTTCCGCCTTCTGCGAGCTCTTCGGGATGGCAAGGTTCCACGACCACAACCAGTTGCCGTGGTTCTTCAGTTCGCCATGCGTCGGGAAGAGCGCATAACCGACCTTGTCGGCAACGGTGGAATCCTTCGGGTTTGACACGAAGGAGGCAGCTACCGTGGCATCGATCCACATGCCGCATTTACCCTGCTGGAACAGCGTCAGGTTTTCGTTGAAGCCGTTGGAGGAAGCGCCCGACGGGCCGGCATCCTTCATCAGGTCGACGTAAAACTGTAGCGCGCTTTTCCATTCCGGCTGATCGAACTGCGGTTTCCAGTTTTCATCGAACCAGCGGCCACCGAAGGAGTTGGTGAGCGCGCTGATGAACGCCATGTTCTCGCCCCAGCCGGCCTTGCCGCGCAGGCACATGCCGTTGATATCGGTCTTGCGGTCGGTTATCTTGCGGGCCGCATCACCGATGAATTCCCAGGTCGGGTTGTCGGGCATCTTCAGGCCGGCTTTTTCAAACAGGTCCTTGCGATACATGATCATGGCGGATTCGCCGTAGAAGGGCGCTGCGTAAAGCTTGCCCTCGGCGGAAAGACCGCCACGGATTGCCGGCAGGATGTCATCCACATCGTATTTGTCGCCGAGCTTTTCGAGCGGCAGCAGCCAGCCCTGCTTGGCCCAGATCGGCACTTCATAGTTACCGATGGTCATGATGTCGTATTGGCCGCCATTGGTGGCGATATCGGTCGTCACGCGTTCGCGCAGGACGTTTTCTTCAAGCGTGACCCATTCGACCTTGATGTCGGGGTTCTTTGCCGTGAAGTCGGAGGTCAGCCCCTGCATGCGGATCATGTCGCCATTGTTGACGGTGGCGATGGTCAGCGTTTCGGCGGAAGCAAGGGTCGAAAAGGCGAGTGCCGAGCATGCGCCCAGCAAAATGGTCTTCAGTGTCATATCTTCCTCCCAGAAGAAAAATGATGAGCATTCGCTTTGCTCTGGGGCATTTACTCACCCGGAGAGGAAAAAAGTCAAGCGACATCCTGTGCTGCGACGCACATGGAAAAATCAACCAACTGATTTTGTTGTATTAATTTTTGCTCAGTGCGTGAGCAAATATTCGCTTGTCACTTCATCGGTGATGAGGCCGTTCAACAGACCGCCCCTCAGCGCCGCCAGAATCGAGGCGTTCTTGCGCGCCCCCTGCGCCATGCCGATGACGGTGCAGGTCTCTCGTGACGGGATTGGAACGGAGGCGACGCGCTCGTTGACGGAATGCTCGAGAATGCGGCCGTTGGCATCATACATCCAGCCGCAAATCTCGCCGACCGCACCGCTCGCCATCAGGGCCTTCATCTCATCGACGCCGAGGAAACCATCAACGCAGAGCGGCGCGTTTTCGCCGAGTTCGCCAACGCCGACGAAGGTGACATTGGCGGCAGCGCCCAGCGCCAGCGTGGAGCGCACCATGGATTGATCATGCAGCAGTTCCCGCTCTTCCGCCGAGGAGCACAGGACCGGCAGCGGCATGGGAAAATGCCGCGCCTTGATGGCGTCCGCCATGCTGAAGATGACGTTGTAATAGGCGGCCGAGCCATCCGGCCCGATATTGCCGGTCAGCGACACGATGCGGTGCTGCGGGCATTCCATCGGCGGCAGCTGATCCACAGCGGCCTTGAGTGTGCGGCCGGTGCCGATGGCGAGCACGATGGGATCGGCATTTTTCAGCCAGCGCTCGATTTCGGCCGCCCCGGCTTCCGCAATGCCCACCGTGGAGGAGACGCCGGCCGGATCGCTCGGCACCACCTCAATATATTTGAGGTCGAATTTCTCTTTCAGCCGTTCGGATTTTTCCAGACACGCGGCAATGGGGTGATCGAGCCGGACCTTGATCAGCCGCTCGGCGACGGCCAGCGACACCAGCCGCTGCGCCGATTGCCGGGATATGCCCATGGCGGCGGCGATTTCATCCTGTGTGCGCCCCGCGACGTAATAAAGCCAGCCGGCGCGGGCCGCATCGTCCAGCCGTCCATGTGCGTCGTTTCGTCTGGCCATGCCGCCGCCCTCTCAGAATTATGCTTGAGCATTTGCTGGCATTTTTTTGCGGCGGCTGTCAAACGACGGAATAAGGGAGCGCTCGGCTGTGCGGCATATTTCTTCTCCCCGCCGGGGAGAAGGTGGCCCGAAGGGTCGGATGAGGGGGCAAGCTCGCCGAAATCCGGCAACGTGGCCCCCTCATCCCGCTGCCGCGGACTTCTCCCCGGCGGGGAGAAGAAACAAGCGGCACGCGCTCGGTCCCTTACCAGCTCTCGACTGGAAGCCAGTACCAATCGATCAAGCCGCTTCCTGCACCAGATGCCCCGCCGAAACCTCGCGATACTGCCGCTGCGGCGGCACGTAGTCCACCGGGCGGATCGGGCTTCCAATCTCGTCCGTCGCCATATTGCGGCGAATCTGACGTCGGGCCGGGTCCGGCACCGGAACGGCGGACATGAGTTTTCTCGTATAGGGGTGTTGCGGATTGTCGAAGACGGCGGCGCGCGGGCCGATTTCGACGATCTCGCCGAGATACATCACCGCCACCCGATGGCTGACACGTTCGACCACCGCCATGTCATGGGAGATAAACAGGAAGGCCAAATTGAGGTTCTGTTGCAGCTCGAGCAACAGGTTGCAGACCTGCGCCTTGATCGAGACATCGAGTGCCGAAACCGCCTCGTCGGCAACGATGACCTTGGGGTCGAGCATCAGCGAACGGGCAATGGCGATGCGCTGGCGCTGGCCGCCGGAAAATTCATGCGGGAAACGCCGCATCATATCCGGGCTGAGGCCGACCTTTTCCATCAGGTCCGCCGCCTTTTCGCGCGCCTGCGCCTTCGGCCCAAGCCGGTGCTCGATGAAGGGCTCCATGATCGCCGTGCCTATGCTCATGCGTGGATCCAGCGAGGCGAAGGGGTCCTGAAAGATCATCTGCACGCTGCGGCGCATGGTGCGCAGCGTCGTCTTGTCGAGTTTCAGCACCTCGTAACCATCGAGCATGACATTGCCCGAGGTCGGCTCGATCAGCCGGGTGATCGAGCGGCCCGTAGTGGACTTGCCGCAACCGGATTCGCCGACCAGCGACAGGGTTTCACCTTCGGCGAGATCGAAGGAAACCTTTTCCACCGCATGCACGGCACCGGATTTGCGACCGAAAAGGCCCGACCGGATATCGAAACGCGTGGTCAGATTCTTGACCGAGAGAATGGGCGTGCGCGAACCGGAGACCGTGTCCTTCACCTCCATCACGGGCAGGCTTTCGCCGGTCTTGATATCGATGATCGGGAAACGGGCGGGCAGCACACGTTCCCTCATCGAACCGAGCTTCGGCACCGCCGAAAGCAAAGCGCGCGTATAGGGGTGATGTCCGCGATGGAAAATGTCGTCGGTGGCGCCGGTTTCCACCACATCGCCACGGAACATGACGATGGTGCGGTCGGACACTTCCGCCACCACGCCCATATCGTGGGTGATGAACAGCACCGACATGCCCTCCTCTTCCTGCAATTGCTTGATGAGATCGAGAATCTGGCCCTGAATGGTGACGTCGAGCGCCGTCGTCGGCTCGTCCGCGATCAGCAGTTTCGGTTTGGAAGCGAGCGCCATGGCGATCATCACGCGCTGGCGCATGCCGCCGGAAAACTGGTGCGGATAATCGTCGAAACGGTTCTTCGCATTGGGAATGCGGACCTTTTCCAAAAGCCGGATAACCTCGGCCCTGGCGGCCGATGAGGAAATATCCTGATGCACGGTGAGCGCCTCGGCGATCTGCTTGCCGATCGGGAAGATCGGGTTGAGGCTGGTCATCGGCTCCTGGAAGATCATCGAAATGTCCTTGCCGCGAACCTTGCGCATCTCCTCTTCCGGCAGCGCCAGCAAATCGCGCCCGCCGAGCATGACCTTGCCCTCGATGCGGCTGGTTTTTTTATCGAGAAGCCGCATGATCGACAGCGACGTCACGCTTTTGCCCGAGCCGCTCTCGCCGACGATCGCCACCGTTTCGCGCGGAGCGATGTCGAAGCTCATATTGCGGACCACGGATTTCCAGTCGCCATCGACACGGAAGGAGGTGGTGAGATTCTGAACCGAAAGAACCGGGCTTACCGAGCCTCCGGTCTGTTCCATGGATGTTGCCGCCAAAAGCATGCTGATCTCCTGAAAAGCGAAAGGCGGCCATGAAGGCCGCCGGATGTCTTACGCAGCAAGTGCTTTTTCGGCCATCGAGACCCAGTAGCTGATGCCGTAGGGCAGTGCATCATCGTTGAAATCATAGGCGGCGTTGTGCAGCCCGGCGGTATCGCCATTGCCGATGAAGATGAACGCGCCGGGGCGCGCTTCCAGCATGTAGGAGAAATCCTCCGCCCCCATATGCGGGTTGGGATTGGTGTTGACGGCGTTCGCACCGGCCACGCCCATCGCCACGCCGGTCGCAAATTCGGTCTCATCATTGTGGTTGAAGGTGACGGGATAACCGCGATGATATTTCACCTCCACGGTGGCGCCATGCGCCATGGCCGTGGCAGTCGCCACTTCCTTCAGGCGTTTTTCGGCGAAATCGCGGGTTTCCGGCAAGAGCGTACGCACCGTGCCGGTCAGCGTCACTGAGCCGGGAATGACATTGACGGCCGTGCCGCCATGGGTGGTAGCGACGGTGACGACCAGCGATTTCAACGGGTCCGTCTCCCGCGAGACGATGGATTGCAAAGCGATGATGATATGCGCCGAGGTCAGCACCGGATCGATGGAAAGATGCGGCGCGGCCGCATGGCTGCCCTTGCCGGTGATGACGATCTCGAAACTATCCGCCGCCGCCATGGTCGAGCCCTTGCGGATGGCGAATTGGCCGACGGGAATGCCCGGCTCGTTATGCATGCCATAGACCTGCGAAATGCCGAATTTTTCCATCATGCCGTCATTTAGCATGGCAAGAGCGCCTGCCCCGCCCTCTTCCGCCGGCTGGAAGATGACCGCGACGGAACCCTTGAAATTACGGGTCTCCGCCAGATATTGCGCGGCACCCAGAAGCATGGCGGTGTGCCCGTCATGGCCGCAGGAATGGGCCTTGCCGGGAACCTTGGAAGCCCATGGCTTGCCGCTGGTCTCGAGGATCGGCAGCGCGTCCATGTCGGAACGGAAACCGATGGTCGGGCCGTCGCCGTGTCGGCCCTTGATGATGCCGACCACGCCGGTCCTGCCGATGCCGGTCTCGACGATGTCGCAGCCGAAGGACGTCAGTTTCTCGGCCACGAATTTCGAGGTTTCGAAGACGTCATAAAGCAGCTCCGGCGTCTCGTGCAGGTGCCGCCTCCAACCGGCAACGTCGTCCTGCATCTCGGCCACACGGTTCAATATCGGCATTCCCATTTTTCCTTTTTTTGTTCCCCGCCGGGTTGTCGGGAACCATATTGCGTTAGGAATTTCTGCTTTTGCAAGTATGAATTTTGCTGCGTGAGCGAAAAATAGGCCAAAAGTTGAATGGCTCAAATTTTGTTCATCAATAGAAGTTTGGGGCTTGCATTTCAAAAAAACTGACAATAGCATCAGCGAGAGTGAAGGAGTATTCCTTAGCAAAGTCAAATACTTATAAAAATAGACCTTGCATCTGACGATGGGAAAAGCGTCAAACATTCAAATAGATAAAATCTCAAAAGGGGAAAAACACGATGAAGAAGCGCAGCGTTCTCTTTGCCAGCACGGTGGCAGCCTTGGCCATGGCAGGCTCTGCCGCCCATGCCGAGCGCGGCAGTGATGGCGAACTGAAAATCCTGTTCTGGCAGGCGGTATCGACACTTAATCCTTATCTTTCCGGTGGCACGAAAGAGATCTACAGCTCGTCCATGGTGATAGAGCCGCTGGCCCGCTACGACGAAAAGGGCGAATTGGTGCCTATGCTGGTGAGCGAGATCCCGACAGTCGATAATGGCGGCGTCGCGAAGGATCTGCTCAGCATGACCTGGAAGCTGAAAAGCGATGTCAAATGGTCGGATGGAACGCCGCTTACCGCTGACGACGTGATCTTCACGTGGAAATATTGCACCGCACCGGATGGCGGCTGCGCGCAGGCCGCTCAATATGAAGGCGTGAAAAACGTAGAGGCCGTCGATGCCCATACCGTCAAGGTCAGCTTCACCGAACCGAAACCCTACCCCTACTCGGCTTTCGTCGGCGCGCAATCGCCGGTCATCCAGAAGAAGCAGTTCGAAAATTGCCTCGGCGCGGCCGCTCCCGGCTGCACCTCGGCCAATTTCGGCCCCATCGGCACCGGCCCCTTCGTGGTCAAGGATTTCAAGCCGAACGACGTTATCAGCTACGTCGCCAATCCCAATTATCGTGATCCGGCCAAGCCTGCCTTTGCGACCGCCACGCTGAAGGGCGGCGGTGACGCGGCTTCCGCTGCGCGCGCCGTGCTTGAAACCGGCGAATTCGATTATGCATGGAACATGCAGGTGGAGCCGGAAATTCTGGCCACCATGGTGGCCGCCGGCAAGGGCAAGCTGGAAACCGCCTTCGGCACCCAGGTCGAGCGTATCAATCTCAACTGGTACAATGCCGATCCTGCCCTGGGCGACAAGCGCTCCACCAAGGAGGGCGGCCCGCACCCGGCCCTTTCCGACCCCGCCGTGCGCCGGGCGCTATCGCTCGCCATCGACCGCGACATCATCGATGAGACGGGATATGGCGAAGCGGGCAAGCCGACCTGCAACATCGTGCCAGCCCCTGAAGCCGTCGCTTCCACCAAGAATGACAGCTGGTGCCTGAAGCAGGATGTGGAAGGCGCCAACAAGCTGCTTGACGATGCCGGCTGGGTGAAGGGTTCAGACGGCATCCGCGCCAAGAACGGCGTGAAGCTGTCCTTCCTCTACCAGACCTCCACCAACTCCGTTCGCCAGGCAGCCCAGGAACTGGTGAAGGACATGTGGTCGCAGATCGGCGTTGCATCCGAACTGCGCAATGTCAGCGCCTCGGTGTTTTTCGGCGGCGATCCGGCAAGCCCGGATACCTTCCAGAAATTTTATGCCGACGTTGAAATGTACACCAACAATTTCGACGGCACCGACCCGGAAAAATATCTGGCGGAATGGCTGTGCGACAAGATCCCCGCCCCCGCAAACGGCTGGCAAGGTCAGAATGTACCGCGTTATTGCAACCCGGAATTCGACAAGCTGGTGGGCGTGCTCTCCAAGACGACGGATTTCGCCAAGCGCGGGGAAATCGCCAAACAGCTGAACGACATGCTGACGGAAGAGGGCGCGCATATTCCGCTCATCCATCGAGGTAACGTTTCCTCGCATTCGCTGACGCTGGAAGGCGTTCGCATGAATGCCTGGGATTCGGAACTCTGGAACGTCGCGGACTGGTCCCGCAAGAAGTAACACGCAGATGCGCCGGCTCCCCGACAAGGGGGCCGGCCTTTTGCATGCCCCTGGACCATGTTCTGAAGACACATTTGCAGCGTCACGGCGAAGATGCTCCCAATTTTCGTCCCGCCGCGCTCTGGGTCTGGAGAGTTTCAGATGTTTGCCTTTACGCTCCGGCGGCTTGCCTTTGCCGTACCGACGTTGCTCGTCATCAGCTTCGTCATCTTCGCGCTGCTCGATCTCGCGCCCAACGACCCGACCGGCGACCTGCCGCTGACCATTCCGCCTGAGGTGCGCGAACAGATTCGCGCCTCACTTGGCCTCGACCAGCCCTTTTTCATCCGTTACCTGATGTGGCTGCAGCAGTTCTTCATCAACGAACCTTTGAACCTCTTCGAAAAGCTGACCGGCTGGCAGATCGGCGATGGCAGCCGTATGCGGGTGCTGTCCTGGGCGACACGCAGCCCGGTGGTCGATCTCGTCATCCAGCGCATGCCGCAGACGCTTTGGGTGGTCGGTCTCGCCTATCTTTTCGGCGCGCTGCTGGCGATCCCGATCGGCGTCATCTCCGCCCATAAGCAATATTCGATCTTCGACCAGATCGGCACCTTCGTCTCGATGGTCGGTTATTCGGTTCCGACCTTCTTCACCGGCGTGCTGCTGGTCGTCATCTTCAGCTCCTACCTGCAATGGTTCCCCTCGGTCTATGACACCAATTTGCAGGTGCGGGACTGGGCAAGTTTCGTGGCGCAGGTGAAGCAGATGTTCCTGCCGGTGCTGGTGCTGACGCTTTACAACGTCTCGCAGATCAGCCGCTTCGTGCGCGCCTCCATGCTCGACAATCTGCATCAGGATTATGTGCGCACCGCGCGTGCAAAGGGCGTGAAAGAAAAATCCGTGCTGCTGGTGCATGTGCTGCGCAACAGCCTGATCCCGGTCGTCACCGTCATTGCACTCGGCGTGCCGACGATCTTTTCCGGCGCCATTATCACCGAGCAGATATTCCGTGTGAACGGGCTTGGCCAATTGCTGATAACGGCCGTTCAGGGCGCGGATATCCCACTCGTGCAGACACTGACCTTCATCTTCGCGGTGCTTATCGTGCTCTTCAACCTGATTGCCGACGTGCTGTACGGCATTCTCGACCCGAGGATCCGCTATGACTGACGTCACCATCGCAGCGCCGACAGTTGCCGCCTCGCCCACGAAATCAGCACTTGCCGATATCTGGAAACAGTTCCGCGCTCACAAGGGCGGCGTGGCGGGCCTGATTGTTTTCGTCTTCATCCTGCTTGCCGTTTATGTCGGCCCCTATATCCACACCGTCGCGCCGAATGTCATCAACGTCAGGGAGCGCAACCAGTGGCCGTCGCTGGCCCATCCCTTCGGCACCGATAATCTGGGCAAGGACATGCTGGCGCAGGTTCTGGCAGGCGGACGCATCTCGCTTGCCGTCGGCATCACCGCCATGCTGCTGGCGCTGTTTCTCGGCACGCTGGTGGGAGTGCTATCAGGCTATTTCCGCAGGCTCGACGGGCCGCTGATGCGGCTGACGGACCTGTTCCTGGCCCTGCCGCTTCTGCCGCTGCTGCTCGTCATCCTCATGCTGTTTCGCGATACGCTGCGCGCAGCCTTCGGGCCGGAAACCGGCATCTTCATCCTCATCGTCTTCGTGATCGGCATAACCAGCTGGATGCATACCGCCCGTATCGTGCGCGGCGACGTGCTGACGATCAAAAGCCAGGAATTCATCATGGCGGCGAAATCCAGTGGCATGCGCGAATATCGCATCATCATCAGGCACATCCTGCCGAATGTGCTGAGCTCGATCATGGTCTCGGCCACGCTCGGCATCGCCGCCGCCATCATCACGGAATCGGCCCTGTCCTTCCTCGGCCTCGGTTTCCCGTCCGACTTCCCGACCTGGGGACGGCTGTTGTTCGATGGCGCCAACTTCCTGCAATTGACGCCGTCGCGCGTGTTGTGGCCGGGGCTGGCGATTTCGCTGACGGTTCTGAGCGTCAATTATATCGGCGATGCCGTGCGCGATGCGCTCGATCCAAGGGCACTGAAAAGTTGAGCGCCCCCTTCCCTCATCCCTGTGCTTGTCACAGGGATCCAGCCAGCCCAAGTCCTTGGGCTGAAAGGAGTCTCTCTGCCGCGCAGACGCGCGTCGGCTGGATTCCTGTGACAAGCACAGGAATGAGGTTGAGGGGATGCCCCGGCACATAAAAAACGAACGTGCCTTAGTGGTAATTCACCTTTTCCGCATCAAGAATGCTGTCGGCATCCAGCGCCGCAATCGGAATATCGCTGCGCGCCGGAATATCGCCGGAAAGCTGAAGCGCAAGATAACGCCCGCAACAGACCCGCAGGAACGAGGTGAAGTTGCCGAGGTCATGCCCGGCATCGATCGATTCATTATAAAGCTTGGCGATGAGCTGCACGCTGTTCATGCCATCGCGACGGGCGATCTCGTCCAGCGCCGTCCAGAAGAAGTTTTCAAGCCGCACACTGGTGACCATGCCATCGATCCTGAGCGACCTTGTGTGGCTTTCCCACAGCGCCGGGTCAGCCTTGATGAAAAGCTTACACATGGTTTTCCTCCCTCACCACGCTTCAAGAATAGACGGGAAACGGGGCCGGAAAAAGCCCCGTTTCACCACAGCTTATTTACCAAGCACCGCCATGAACTGCGAAAGCCAGGCCGGATGGGCGGGCCATGCGGGAGCCGTTACCAGCTTGCCGTCGGTCACGGCGGCATCGATGGCGATATCGGCATAGGTGCCGCCTGCCAGTTCCACCTCGGGGCGGCAGGCCGGATAGGAAGAGCAGGTGCGGCCCTTCAGGACACCGGCGGCCGCCAGCAATTGCGCGCCGTGGCAGACGGCCGCCACCGGCTTGTCGGCTTCAAAGAAATGTTTCACCGCCGCCAGCACATCGGCATTGAGCCGCAGATATTCCGGCGCACGCCCACCCGGAATGACCAGCGCGTCGTAATCCGCGACCTTGATCTCGGAGAAGGTGGCGTTGAGCGCGAAATTATGGCCACGTTTTTCCGAATAGGTCTGGTCGCCCTCGAAATCATGGATGGCCGTGGCAATGGTCTGGCCCGCTTTCTTGCCGGGGCAAACGGCATGGACCGTGTGGCCGACCGCAAGCAGCGTCTGGAACGGCACCATGGTCTCATAATCCTCGGCGAAATCGCCGGTGATCATCAAAATCTTCTTCGGCATGTTTGCTCCTCCCGTTTTCGAATGCCTTCGGGCAACCTAACAGGCGGGGCGCAGGTGTGGGTATTATGGCAATACTACATGGCCGACAAAGGCGGGATCAGCGGGCCTGCGGCGGCTCCGGCCAGCGCCGCACACCACCGCCCCAATCCTCGAAAGCCCTGGACAGTTTGAGCACGAACAGATCCTCGTAACGGGGGCCGACAATCTGCAGGCCGATCGGCATGCCGGATGCCGAGAAACCGCAATTGATCGAGGAAGCCGGCTGTTCCGACATGTTCCACGGCACGGTGAAGGCAATATGTTCGAATGGCCTTGCGGGATCATTGGTGGGCGAGGCCCAGTCGGCCGGATAGGAGACGATGGGATTGGTGGGCGAGATAACCGCATCCACTTTCTGCATCAGCCGCGCGCAGGTCTTGCGCATTTCCATGGTCTGGTTGAAACCGAAGACCGCACGGGAGCCGGTAACCTCCGCCCCCTTCTCCGCCCATTCAAGAATATAGGGAAGGATCGCCGCGCGACGCTCCTCACTCAGCGTCACCATGTCGCCCCAGAATTTCGCCCGCCAGAAATCATCCAGCCCGTCCAGCATCTCGCGCGTCAGCACCGGCTCGACCGGGATGACGATGGCACCGGCCGCCTCGAACAGTTTAGCGGCGGAAAGCACGGCGTCCCGTACCTCTTCGTCCAGCGACAGGCCGCAGCCGGCATCCAGCATCAGGCCGATCTTCAGGCCCTTCACGTCGATATCGAGATCCATCCAGTCGATGCTGTTTGGCGGCAGTGATGTGCCGTCGCGCCAGTCGGGCCGCGAAAGCGTCGCCATCGCATAGGCAGCATCGACAACGGTGCGGGTCATCGGCCCGGCGCAGCGGCCGGTATAATAGGGATCGACCGGGATGCGGCCCTGGCTCGGCTTGAAGCCGAACAGTCCCGTCCAACCGGCCGGGAGCCGCACCGAGCCGCCAATATCCGTGCCGATATGCAGCGTGCCATAACCCGCGGCCCCGGCCGAGGCTGCACCGGCACTGGAGCCGCCGGGGTTCTGCGTCGGGTCCCACGGGTTGCGGCTGAGCTTGTGGAAGCTGGAAAGGCCTGATGATAACATGCCGTAGTCTGGGCAGGTCGTCTTGGCGTAAAGGATCGCGCCATCCTCGCGGCAGCGGGCAGCGACGGGCGCATCTTCAACCGCAGGCACCAGTTCGACCGCCCTAGTGCCTAGCGGCACAGGATGGCCCTTGGTGGCGATCAGTTCCTTCAGCGAAACGGGAAGCCCATCGAGCGGGCCGAGCGTTTCGCCTTTTTGCCAGCGCTGCGTCGAGGCCAGCGCCTGCCTGCGGGCGTCTTCGGGATCATAGGCATAGAGCGCGTTCACCGTCGGCTCGAACGCCTCGATCCGCGCCTCCACCGCCTGCCAGTATTCCGATGGCGACAGCTTTTTTTGCCCGTAAAGCGCCAGGATTTCGAGCGTGTTGAGGTCTATGAGATCGGTCATGGCATCGTCTCGTGAGAAAAACAGGAAATAGGGGCGATATCGACTTGAAGCGGTCAGCTGGTATCGCGCGGGTCGAGCAGGTCACGCAGGCCGTCGCCAAGAAGATTGAGACCGAAGACGGCGAGCGCAATTGCAAGGCCTGGCATGATGGCAAGCCAGGGTGCCGCGCCGAGATAGGTCTGCGCATCGGCCAGCATCCGCCCCCAGGTGGCGGCCGGCGGCGGCATGCCGAGACCGAGGAAGGAAAGGCCTGCCTCCGTCAATATCGCAAGACCGAGCTGGATCGTCACCTGCACGATGATCTGGTTGGAAATATTCGGTATGATATGAAAGAGCGTGATCTTGGTGCGGTTCTGGCCGATGCTGGTGGCGGCGGTGATGTATTCCCGCGCCCAGATTTGCAGGGCAGCCCCCAGCGTCAGCCGGGCAAACACCGGCACCATGAAGGTGGCGATGGCGATGATGGCGGTAAAACGTCCCGTGCCGATGAAGGCGCCGAGCATCATGGCCGAGAGGATGGGCGGCACGGCGAAGATGATGTCGCAGATGCGCATGACAACGGTTTCGGTGACACCGCGCAGAGCCGCGACCGTCACGCCGATGGCCGTGCCGAGAGCGGCGCCGATGGCGACGGCGGCGATGGCGGTGGAGAGCGAGTTCCACGCACCGGTCATCAACATCGACAGCACATCACGGCCGAAATGATCCGTGCCGAGGCCGCCATAAACGAATGGCGATTTCAGTTTCTGGACAATCTGCATCTTGGTCGGCGAGACTGGCGTCCAGACCAGCGACAGCAGGGCGACGGCAACCAGAAAGGCAGTGACAGCAATACCGAGTACAAAGGCGGGGCGGCGGCGGATCAGTCGCATCATCGCGCACCTGCCCGCAGTCTCGGATCGATGAAGAGATAGGCGATATCGACCACGAAATTCATGGTGATGACCAGCGCCGAGAAAAACAGCACCACCGATTGCATGACGACGATATCGCGCTGGGTCAGCGCCTGATAGGCGAGCCGCCCCAGCCCCGGCAGGTTGAAGACATTTTCCACCAGCACCGCGCCGGCGATGAGAAAGGTGAATTGCAGGCCGATCATGGTGACGACAGGGATCATCGCATTCGGAACCGCATGCCGCCACAACGCCACCCGCTCGCTCAGGCCCTTGGCCCGGGCGGTGCGCACGAAATCCTCATTCATCACCTCCAGCAAGGCGGAGCGGCAGACGCGGGTAAGAACACCGGCCTGCGACAGCGCCAGCGCGACCGCGGGAAGTACCAGGGCGATGAGACCCGCCGAAAAACTCGGTGTCCAGCCGGGAAAACCGCCAGCCGGCATCCAGCCAAGCGTTGTGGAAAAGACGATGATAAGCAGCAGCCCGGCCCAGAAACCCGGCACGGCAATGCCGATATGGGAAAACAGCCCGGCCGCGAAATCCACCAGCCCGTTGCGGCTCCTCGCTGCCGCCACGCCGAGCGGAATGGCGATGGCGACCGAAAGGCAGACCGCGAGCAGCGCCAGCGGCAGGGTGACGGCAAGCCGTTCGACGATCAGCCCTGCCACCGGCACGCCATAGGTATAGGATTGCCCGAGATCACCCCGGAAGACGCCGCCGAGCCAGTGGAGGTACCGCAGCGGCAGCGGCTGATCGAGACCCATCTGCTTTTGCAGCGCCGCCAGCGTATCCGGACTGGCGGAAGTGCCGAGCATGATGGCCGCCGGGTCGCCCGGCAAAAGCCCCATGACGACATAGATGATGAGGGAAACGGCAAACAGTGTGATGACGAGGCTTACGAGACGCCGGATGAGGAGGGTTAACATCTGGCATCTTCTCCTTGCTTGGCTTCGTTTGCGGGCGAGCGTCCGGCCGCCTCTCTCCCGTCATTCCGGCCCTGAGCCGGAATCCAGCCGACGCGCGTCTGCGCGACGGGGAAAGTCCTTTCAGCCCAAGGACTTGGGCTGGCTGGATGCCGGATCAAGTCCGGCATGACGGCGATGGAGGATATCGGCAAACCCTACTCTTCCCAATGCACATCCGTCAGCACATTAGAGGGAATAGGCTCGTTTTCCCACAGCCCCTTCACCTTCCTGTCCCAGACACCAAGCTTCGGCATGACGAACAGAAAGAGAGCCGGCACATCTTCGGCAAGGATTTTCTGGGCATCGCCATAAAGCTTTTCCTGCTCGCCGGCATCCGCCGTCTTTTCGACGCTGGCAATAACCTCGTTGAAGGCCGGGTTCTTGTAGTTGAAATAATAGGGATCGCGGGAATAGATATCGATATCCATCGGCTCGGCATGAGCGACGATCGTCATGTCATAATCCGCGCCCTTTAGAACGTCGGCCACCCATTTTGCCGGAAACTCGGTGGTCTCGATGGTCATCGTCACACCGATTTCGGCCAGCATCGCCTGCAGGATTTGCGAGGTGCGCTGGGCATAGGCCATCTGCGGCGCCTTGATGGTGAAGCTGAAGCCATCCGCATAACCCGCTTCGGCAAGCAACGCCCTGGCCTTGTCGACATCGTAAGGGTGCACCCCTGTCGTATCGATGTATCCGCGGTCATTCGGGGTGTAATGGCTGCCAATGGCCGTGCCGTAACCGGACCAGGCGCCTTCAATGACCGTGCCACGATCCACCGCCATCATCAGCGCCTGGCGTACGCGCTTGTCGTCAAAAGGCTTGCGGGCATTGTTCATGCCGGCCACGACCTTCAGCTCGGTATTGCCGACGAAGGTGCCAAGGCGTTTATCGCCGTCAAAGGAGGCCATCAGTTCCGGCGCACCGAATTCCGGGAAGGCATCGATATCGCCAGACTTCAGTGCCGCAGCCTGCGCCTGCGGGTCGGACACGAAGCGGAAGGTCGCCTTGTTGAGCTTCACCGCCACGGCCTTGTCCCAATAGGCGGCGTTCTTCTCCAGTTCCACCTTGTCGCCCTTGGCCCAGTTCACGAATTTGAAAGGGCCGGTGCCGACGGGCGTGGTGCGGTTATTGTCGGCGCTTTTCGGCGCAACAATCACGGAGGCAGGCCAGCCGAGCCAGTAAAGAAGGCTGCCGGCCGGCTGCTTCAGCTTCAGCACCAGCATTGCGGCATCCGGTGTCTCGATACTGTCGATAGCGGCAAAGAAGCGCTTCTGCGGATTGACGGAGCTATCACCGCGCGCCCGATCCAGCGAAAATTTGGCAACGGAGGAATTGAAAGCCTCACCATCGTGGAAGCTGACGCCCTTGCGCAGCTTGAATGTATAGGTCTTGCCGTCAGGAGAAATCTCCCAGCTTTCGGCAAGCTGCGGCTTCACCTTGCCGTCGCGATCGATCTTCACCAGTCCTTCAAAGACATTCTGCCAGGTGACCTGGCCGATGGCGACGGGAGCGGCGATGGTTGGATCGAGACCGGTTGGCTCGACTGCCATGCCCAGTGTCAGCGCGGTTTTCGGTGCAGCCTCGGCTCGCGCAACCGAAAGCGGCAGCCAGAGCGCCGTGCCCAGGGCGAGGGTCAACGCGGTGCGGCGCGAAAGCGTTGCCGCCTGCGAAAGGTAAGTGCGTGGCATCATTGTCCCCTATCTTGCGGCCGGGGGCATTTTTGCCCTCTCATCGACCGCCCGTTGCAAAAAGAGTGTCATGTTGCAGGCGCACACACAATCTCGATTTTTGTGTGCTCCGTGTAGCTGAAATGGCTACACGGAAATGCGACCGGAAATCAACCTCTCGGACAGAGACATGGGAGTGCCCCGTTTACCCCGCCGTTGCCTCGCGCATGAAGCGCTCGATGAAATCGGCAAGCCTGGAGGCAGCGAAGGACAATTGCCTGTCGGGAGCAACGCAGAGATCGATCTGGGTATGAATGCCCTTCTTGCCGGCAAGGGGAACGGCGACCATCTGACCGCTGCGGATTTCGCGCGCTACCGACAAGGCGGGCAGCAGCGTGGCCGCCGCGTGCCCCAATACCAGTTCCTTCAGCATCTCCAGCGAGCTGGTGATAAAGACGGGATCAAGCTCGACATCCGCATCGGCAAACAGCGTATCGAATGCCTGTCGTGCGGCGAAACTCTTGTCCGGCAGGGCAAGCGGCAGGCCGGCCAGTTCCTTCAGCGAAACCTCCGGCTGGGCCGCGAGCGCATGACCGGCCGGGAAGATGACATCGTAACTGATGCGGGTGCGCGAGCGCACTTTCACACCGGAAACTTTTGGGGCAAAAAGGCTGACGACCAGATCAGCCTCCGCCGCACCCAGCGCCTCCATCGCCTGCCGGGCGCTGGTAATATGCACCTCGAAACGCAGTTTTGGATATTTCAGGCTGAACTGCGCCAGCACCGGCGCCAGAAGGTTCGCCACCGTTGCGCCATTGGCATAGACCGTAACCCGGCCGCGCTGCAGCCCCTTCAGGTCATCGATCAGCTGGTGAACATGATCGAGTTCCCGCAGCGTCTTGCCGGCGCGGGCGGCGAGCAACTCCCCCGCCGCCGTCAACTTCACGCCGCGGCTGGAGCGCTCCACCAGCGGCGAGCCGAAATAATATTCGAGATTTTCGATCTGCCGGCTCACCGCCGTTGGCGCAACATTCAGGTTTTCCGCCGCGGCGCGCATGGAATTTGTACGGACGAGTTCGTCGAAATACATCAAGGCGCGCAGTTGCATGGTGTGGGTACCTTGTTCGGATATGCCGGTGTGGCGGGGCAGCATATCACCGCCACTCGATGAGAGAATACGTCACCGGAGAAGATCGCGTGGGGAACGAAGCTTGCCACTTGTTTCTTCTCCCCGGTGGGGAGAAGAAAGGGAGGCACCTTCCCGCCAATCAACCGCGTTTAAAACCCTCACTCGCCACCAGCAACTGCCTTGTATAATCCGCGCTGAACTCGCGGCTTTCCAGCGCCTCAGCCTCCAGCATTTCCACCACCTTGCCGCTTTTCATCACCGCCAGACGGTCGCACATGTGGCTGATGACGCCGAGATCGTGGCTGACCATGACGAAGGTGAGGTTACGATCCTTGCGCGCCTGTTCCAGCAGGTTGAGGATTTCCGCCTGGATGGAGGCGTCGAGCGCCGAAGTCGGTTCGTCCAGCAGCAGGATTTTCGGCTCGACGATCAGCGCACGGGCAATGGCGATGCGCTGGCGCTGACCACCGGAAAGCTGGTGGGAATACCGAAACCGGAAACCGGAGCCGAGACCCACCTCGTCCAGCGCGCGGGCAATGCGTTGCTCACGATTGTCGAGACCGTGGATGACCAGCGGTTCCAGTAGCAGCGCATCCACCGTCTGGCGCGGGTGAAGGGAGCCGTAAGGGTCCTGAAACACCATTTGCACATCACTGTAGAAGCTCTTGTCGCGATGCTTGCTCGAATAGGAGCGACCAGCCACCATCAATGAGCCTTCGTCGAAATGGTTGAGGCCGGCAATGGCCCTGAGCAACGTCGACTTGCCGGAACCGGACTCGCCGACGATGCCGAAGGATTCGCCCTCCGCCACGTCGATGCTGACGCTGTCGAGCGCGATGTAACCGTCGAAGTCGACCACCATGTCGCGGATAGAAAGAACTGTGCTCATGCGCGCCACTCCGGCTTGCGTTCCAGAACCGGCAACGGATGCCGGTGGCCGCCAATCTCCGGCAGGCAGTTGAGCAGACCCTGCGTATAGGCGTGCTTCGCTTCCTTCAGATTGGCCGATGACAGTTCCTCCACCACCTTGCCCGCATACATGACGAGAACGCGGTCGCAGAAAGACGAGACCAACCGCAGATCGTGGCTGACGAAAATCAGCCCCATGCCGCGGTCGCGCACCAGCCTGTCGAGAATGTCGAGCACTTCCAGCTGAACCGTCACGTCAAGCGCCGAAGTCGGCTCATCGGCGATCAGCAGTTCCGGGCCGCAGACCAGCATCATGGCAATCATGACACGCTGGCCCATGCCGCCGGAAACCTCATGCGGGTATAGATCAAACACCCGCTCGGGATCACGTATCTGCACCGCCTCCAACATGGCGAGCGTGCGCTGGCGCGCCTCGCCTGAGCCGACGTTCTCATGGGTCCGCAAGGTTTCCATGATCTGGCGGCCGATGGTCATGACCGGATTCAGCGAATATTTCGGATCCTGCAGGATCATGGCCATGCGCTTGCCGCGCATGAGCCGCCTTTCTTTCGCCGAAGCGCTGAGAAGATCGATATCGCCGAAGCGCAGCGTATCGGCCTCGATGAGCGCCCCCTTCGGGGTCAGCCCCATGATGGCGCGGCCGGTCTGCGATTTGCCGGAGCCGGATTCGCCAACGATGCCAAGCCGTTCGCGGCCCAGCGTGAAGGATACGCCCCGCACCGCCTCCACCAGCCCGGTGCGGGTGGGGAAGGAGACGCGCAGATTGTCGACGGTCAGAAGCGGCGCGCTCATTGGCCCGCCTCCTTGGGGTCCAGCGCATCGCGCAGGCCGTCGCCCAGAAGGTTGAAACCGAGGCTGACGATCAGGATCGCGATACCCGGCATGGCGGCAACCCACCATTGATCGAGAATGAAACGGCGGCCGGAAGCGATCATCGCCCCCCATTCCGGCAGCGGCGGCTGCGCGCCGAGGCCAAGGAAACCGAGACCGGCGGCGGTGAGGATAATGCCCGCCATATCGAGCGTCACACGCACGATGAGCGACGACATGCACAGCGGCATGACGTGTTTCAGCACGATGCGGAAGGGCGAAGCGCCCATGAGCTTCACCGCCGCGATGAAATCGGAATTGCGGAAGGTCATGGTTTCAGCGCGCGCGATACGCGCATAAGGGGGCCATGAGGTGACGGCGATAGCCAGCACCGCATTTTCGATGCCTGGCCCCAGAGCCGCCACCAGCGCCAGCGCCAGAACGAGCTTCGGGAAGGCAAGGAAGATATCGGTGATGCGCATCAGGACGGCATCGACCCAGCCGCCAGCATAACCCGAGACGGTGCCGACGATCAACCCGATGGGCGCGGCGATGATGGCCACCAGCAGCACCACGAACAGAGTGAGCCGCGACCCGTGGATGAGGCGTGAGAGAATATCCCGCCCCTGATCATCGGTGCCGAGAAGATAACCCGCAGTGCCGGGCGGCAAAAGCCGGGCATTGCGCAGATCGCCCTGCACGGGGTTGTGCGGCGCCAGCACATTGGCAAACAGCGCCACGAATAGCAGAGCCGCAATGATACCGAGGCCGAGCAGCGCCAGCCGGTTTTCCGAAAACCGCCGCCAGATGACGTAGGCGCGGCCAAGCCGGGCCTGTTTGCGAGAGGCCGGTCGGTCGGAGAGCAGCCATTCGCGGCTGTAAGGTTTCAATGTATCGGTCGAAATCGTCATCGGCTGCGCGTCCTTGGATCGAGCGTCCGGTAAAGCAGATCGGAAAAGATATTAATGCCGACGAAGATGGCGCCGATCACGATCGTGCCACCGAGAACGGCGTTCATATCCGCATTCTGCAGGGAATTGGTGATGTAGAGGCCGAGCCCCGGCCAGGCGAAGATGGTTTCGGTCAGCACCGAACCTTCCAATAGACCTGCATAAGACAGCGCAATCACGGTCACCAGCGGCACGGCGGCGTTGCGCAGCGCGTGGAACCAGATGATGCGGGTTTCCGACAGCCCCTTGGCGCGCGCAGCAACGATATATTCCTGGCTAAGCTCGTTCAGCATGAATGAACGCGTCATGCGACTGATATAGGCCAGCGAAAAATATCCGAGCAGGCAGGCAGGCAGGATGATGTGACGGAACAGGTCCCACAACACGTCCCATTGCCGTTGCCAGATCGCGTCGATCAAAAAGAAACCGGTGATCGGCGTGAAGGTGAATTCGTAGACGATGTCCATGCGGCCAGGATACGCCACCCATTGCAGGCGGGCGTAGAAAAACAGCAGCGCCAGAAGGCCGAGCCAGAAGATCGGCACGGAATAACCGATGAGGCCGATGACGCGCACGATCTGGTCGGCAAAGCTGCCGCGCTTGACGGCGGCAAGGACGCCGAGCGGAATGCCGAACACCGCACCGATGATGGTGCCGAGCGTGGCAAGCTCGATCGTGGCCGGGAAAACCCGCTTGATATCCTCCATCACCGGATTGGTGGTGAGCACGGAAATGCCGAAATCACCCGAAAGCGCCTGCTTCAGGTAAAGGAAAAACTGTTGCCAGAGCGGCAGGTTGAGGCCGAGCTCTTCCCGTACGCGCTCCACCACATGGGCGGGCGCACGGTCACCGACGATCGCCAGAGCGGGATCGATCGGAATGACGCGGCCAATGAAAAACGTCACCGCCATCAGCCCCAGAAAGGTGGTGATGACGGTGATGGCGAAGCCGAGAATGGCTTTGGTGCGGGCGTTGGCACGGCGTTTGCCGTTCCTTGCCCTGCTGTTTGCTTCAACGATGCTCAAGAGACCGATCCTTCCGGATCATTCCTTGGAGATGGGCGAAACGAAGTTGGTGTCGAAGCTCGGTCCAAGCTTCAGGCCCTTGAGCTTGTTCGAGTAACCGGCCACTTCCGTCTGCTGGAAGATGATGACGAAAGGACCCTTCGCCAGAACTTCCTTCTGCAGGTTTTCATAAATGGCGGCACGCTTGGCGGTGTCCTTTTCCAGAAGCGCCGACTGCGTTTCCTTGGTCAGGTCAGGAACGTCCCAGGCATTGCGCCATGCGAGCGTCTTGTTCTTGCCTTCATCGGAATTGTCGTAGTTGATGGTGAAGGTTTCGGCATTCGAATTCGGATCGAAATAGTCCGAACCCCACTGGCCGATATAGATGTCATGCGTACGGGCGCGGTATTTGGTCAGCGTCTGCTTGCCGTCACCCGGAATGATTTCGAGCTTGATGCCGGCCTGCGCCAGCGTCTGCTGCACGCTTTCGGCAATGCCCGTCACCGGCTGCGTGTTGCGCACATCCATGGTTACGGTGAAGCCGTCCTTCAGGCCGGCCTTTGCCAGCAGCTCCTTGGCCTTGGCGACGTCGAGCTTGTAGGGGTTCTCGTCAAGCGCGCCGAGCTGGCCCTTCGGCAGGAAGGTCTGGTGGACTTCGCCGATGCCCTTGATCAGGGTCGCGCCGATCGCGTCATAATCGACGAGATATTTGAAGGCCTCGATCACCTCAGGCTTCTTCAGGTTCTCGTTCTTCTGGTTGAGGCTGAAATAATAGACGGTGCCCTTCGGCGCAGAGGTGATGGCAAGGCCGTCCTTCTTGGAAACGGCATCCATATCGCCTGGCTCAAGATTGCGGGCGATATCGATATCGCCATTTTCAAGCGCCAGACGCTGGCCGGAGCTTTCCTTCATGTGGCGATAGACAACGCGCTTCAGCTTCGGCTTTTCGCCGTAATAATTCGGGTTTACTTCCAGAGCGACCGACTCGTTGGCCTTCCAGCCAAGGATCTTGTAGGGGCCGGAACCGGCATAACCGGTCTTCAGGAAGGCATTGCCAAAATCGGTGTCGTATTTGTATTCGGCGGTCGGGGTTACCGATTTCGCCTTTTCAGTCACCAGCTTCTTGTCCACCACGGCAGCAACGGTGGCCGTGAGCACGTTAAGCACGAAGCTTGGCGCATAGGGCTTGTCGACCGTCAGCACGAAGGTGTTCGCATCAGCAGCCTTGGCCTTTTCATTGACGTTGTCGCCCTTGAGGCCGAACTGCGTCAGCAGGAATGCCGGCGACTTGTCGAGCTTGACGGCGCGTTCGAACGAGAATGCCACATCGTCAGCGGTGATCGGGTTGCCGGAGGCGAATTTCAGGCCGGATTTCAGCTTGAAGGTGTAGGTCAGGCCATCCTCGGAGGTCGTCCAGCTCTCGGCCAGATCGCCAATGACCTTGGAGGTGTCGTTGAGATCGATGGAAACCAGCTTGCTATAGGTGTTGCCGGTGACTTCCGCTGCGGAAAGCTCGAAAGCCTCACCCGGATCAAGCGAGATGATGTCGTCGATGGCGAAACCTTCGACCAGCGTATCGGCCGGAGTGGCCGCAAAAGCGTGGGGTGCCGCCAGCATCATCAGCGACAGAGCGGCGCTGGTGCTGAGGATACGCATGGATTTGTTGAGCGATTTGATCATAGGATCTCCCCTTTTGTTATAAGATTGATTTCATTCGCTTTTAGTGGCGCCCTCAGGCCGGCTCGTGCCAGGCCTCGGACAAAACACGCAGCCAGTTTTCCCGGCATATTTTAGCAAGTTCTCCATCACCGTAGCCCGCCGATTTCAGCGCCGCAACCAGATTGTGGTTGCCGCTCGCATCGGCTATTCCGACAGGTACGGTTGCGCCGTCGAAATCCGATCCGAGCGCCACGCAGTCGATGCCCATGCGCTCCACCATGTAGTCGATATGGCGCACCATGTCGGAAAGCGGCGTGTCGGCAATGTCACGCGCATCGGCCCGCAGCATCGTCACGGCATAGTTGAGACCAACCAGACCGTGGCTATCCTTGATGGCGTCCATCTGGCGGTCGGTGAGATTGCGAGCAACGGGGGTGAGCGCATGCGCGTTGGAATGGCTGGCGATCAGCGGCTGGTTGGTGGTCCTGGCCACATCCCAGAAGCCTTTTTCGGTGATATGCGCGAGATCGATCAGAATACCGAGCCGGTTGCATTCCTTCACCAGCGCGAAACCGGCATCGGTGAGGCCGGGCGCAGTATCGGGCGACATGGGGTAGGAAAAGGGAACGCCGTGGCCGAAAACATTATGCCGGCTCCAGACCGGACCCAACGAACGCAGGCCGACGGCGTAAAATACCTCGAGCGCATCGAGATCGGCACCGATCGCCTCGCAGCCTTCCATGTGCAGCACAGCGGCAAAAACATCCTCGGCAAAGGCCTTGCGGATATCGGCCGTGGAACGGCAAAGCCGCCAGGCGCCAGCGCGATCGAGCCTCAGCGCAATTGCCGCCTTCTCCATGGCGATATCGAGCGAAGGCAAGCGTTCCAGCGGCGCGGCGAGCGGCGTGTCGTAGTGGCCGCTTTCGTCCGGCTCCTGCAAAATGAGGTCGCCAGAGGGAATGTAGATGGCGCAGATTCCGCCGCCAAGACCGCCGGCCCTGGCGCGAGGACCATCGATATGCCCTTCGCGCGTACCGTTTTTGAATTCCGCAACCGGATCGGCCCCGGCCTTGCTGTTGCGCCACAACCGAAGCAGCACATCATTATGACCGTCGAACACTGCATGCATGTTAAGAAATTCCAGTAAGCGGCAAAACCAAAGGGAGCGGGCAGACGCCGGAATGACACCGAACGAAAGCAAACCGGCGCGTTTTTCGCCGAGCGCTATAATCTGTCGGAGGTGATCTTAGGACGATCTCTCGCGGCTTCGCAAGACGCAAATTAGGCAATGATGAAATTATCACCACTTGCGTTTTTCAGGAATTTGCGCAACGTCAAGCACGCCAGCCACCTTCGGCTTTTTTCAGCAACGGCGTGGTGAAAACACCCCTCACCCGCTCCGGCCATTCCGACCCGAAAGCGGCAATTTTTTCCCGCCAACGGTCCGATTGCAGCATGGCTGCGCCGATCGCCACCGGCCGGATGCCCGACGAGGCGAGAAGCGACAGACCCGCAATGATGGAACTGCCGCTGGAGATGACATCATCCACCAGCGCCACCCGCCTGCCTTCGATCAGCGGCAGCATACGCGGATCGATATAAAGCCGCTTTTCCTGTTTGGTAGTGATGGAAGACATCGGCACCGACAGTTCCTCGAGATACCAGAATTTGCGCGAGGTGCCGAGCGGCACGTAGCGGGAATGGCCAAGATGGCGGGCAACGGCGGCGGCGAGCGTCAGACCAAGCGTCGGCAGGCCGATGACGACATCGGGCTCGAAGGGAGCAAGCTTTTGGGCAAGGTCAGCCGCCAGCGCCTCCAGCACATGGAAAGAAGCCTGATTGACGATGAGCGAGGCGAGCGCATGCTCACCGTCCGCCAGCGGCCTTATCGGCAGGCAGATCTGCCTGTCGTCATCCAGTTCCGCCGGAAAGAATGCCGAATGCGGGCCGGCCGTTTCGAAGGCACGAGGCGGATGAATATCCTGCCAGAATTCGTGTGGCGCTGCGGGCGGTGATGTGGATGGCGGCATCTTTCATCTTCTTTCAGGAACAGGACAGCGGTTTTCAGCCCGTTCGGCATATTCAGAATTCAACAACCGCAGACATGCGGCGGGTTCATTTCATTGGCTTTTTCAGCTAGAAGGGAACAAAGCAACAGGCATTCGGACAAACCCACCTATGACTCGGGTTTTTCCCATATTCAAGGACAAGCTGCCCATGAGACTGCTGGACCGGATCGGTGAAGATCTGCCATTCCTGACGGAGCTTCGCCACGATCTGCACGCGCATCCGGAACTGGGCTTCGAAGAGGAGAGAACCAGCGCCATCGTCGCCGATCTTCTGGAACGGGCCGGGCTGAAGGTGCATCGCGGTCTTGGCGGCACCGGCGTCGTCGGCACCCTGCAGGTGGGCAACGGCACCCGCAGCATCGGCCTGCGTGCCGATATGGATGCGCTTGCCATGCCGGAAGTGCCCGACAGGCCCTATAAATCGAAATTTCCCGGCAAGATGCATGCGTGCGGCCATGATGGCCACACCGCCATGCTGCTGGGTGCTGCGCGCTATCTCGCAAAGACCCGCGATTTTTCCGGCACCGTGCATTTCATCTTCCAGCCGGCCGAAGAAGGCCGCGGTGGTGCGAAGAAAATGGTGGAGGACGGGCTTTTCTCGCTGTTCCCCTGCGATGCCGTTTACGGCCTGCACAATATGCCGGGCTTAGCCATCGACGAAATGGCGGTGGTGGAAGGCCCGCAGCTTGCCTCTTCCGACAGCTGGCGCGTGACCTTCAAGGGTATCGGCACCCATGGCGCCAAGCCACATCTCGGCCGTGACCCGATAACGGCGGCAGGCACCTTCCTCGCCTCGCTGCAAACGATCGTCGGCCGTGTGATCGATCCGCTGCAGCCCGCCGTGGTCAGCGCCTGTTCGGTGCAGGCGGGTGACCCCAAGGCACTCAACGTCATTCCCGATCTCGTCGAAATCGGCGGCACGGCGCGCGCCTATGCACCTGAGGTGCGCGACCAGCTGGAAGCGGAAATCGGCAGGCTCGCCAAAGGCACGGCAGCGATGTTCGGCATCGAGGCACATTATGAATTCATCCGCCGCATCCCCCCCGTCATCAACGAGACGGAAGCGACGAAGCGGGCGTTGAGGGCCGCAAAAACAGTGTTCGGCACCAAAGCCCGCACCGCCTTCCCACCCTCGACCGCCGGCGACGACTTCGCCTTCTTCGCGGGTGAAGCCCCCGGTTGCTACGTCTGGCTCGGCAACGGTCCTGCGGTGGATGGCGCGCTGCACCACAATACCTCGTATGACTTCAACGACATGGCCATCGTGCCGGGTGTGGCCTTTTGGGCGACACTGGTCGAGCAGGACCTGGCGGTGGAGTAGCCTCTTCGTTCAAACTGTCTTGCCGGACAGGGCCCTTGATGCTTGCGACGAATCGATGGCGGCGCTAACCTCGGCCCATAGGCTTGACCCGCGCCTCCCCCCTCCTTTCGGGGAAGCATTCGACATGTGGGGTAATATCATCGTTGAACCATCTGTTCGGGCATTCGCATAAGGAGGGATTGCGTTTCAGACCCGCAATAGAGGTCTTTCGATGAAACTTTCTATGCCGATTTTTCAATTGAAACGCCGGGCCAAACTCATGGTCCGAACCAACAACATTTCCCTGCACGAAGCTCTGGACCGGATTGCGCGCGAGGAGGGATTCGCAAGGTGGAGCCTGCTCTCCGCCCATGTCGCGGCGGGCTCATTATCCGAAACCATCTTCTCACGCCTCGTGGATGGCGACATGATCCTGCTTGCCGGCCGTCCGGGTCACGGCAAAACGGCGCTTGGATTTGAACTTTTATGCGCGGCCGCCGAGGACGAAAGGCGATCTGTTTTATTCACGCTGGAAATGACGGGGCAAGAGGCGCGAAAGCGCATCGACAGGCGCGCAACCGGCGGGACAGCAACGGAGATCGTGACATCGGACGAGATAAGCGCCGATTACGTCATTCGCCATTTGTCACCCGCAAAACCGGGCACTTTTGCCGTGATCGACTATCTGCAAATACTCGATCAGCAGCGGCATAAACCGGCCCTGTCTCAGCAGGTGGCCGCCCTTGGAGAATTCTCGCAAAAAACCGGCGTTATTTTTGCATTCATCTCGCAGATCGACCGGTCCTTCGATCCGGAAAATAAACGGCTTCCGGATCTACGTGATATCCGCCTGCCCAACCTGATGGATTTGGGCCTCTTCACCAAAGCCTGTTTTCTCCATAACGGCGAGGCACAGCTTCACAATGTGAACTGATGGGACTGGCTGCCGCGATGGTGACATCGCGGCAGCCAGTCCTGGCACTCTTACTCCACCACCGCAATCACCGGGCTCTCCATCACCCTTCCCGTCAAAACATCGGCAATACCCCTATCTGTCTGGTGCGGGCCGATATTGCAGGCGAGCGTGGCGCCGAAACAGGCCTTGAAGACCAGATAGGGCGGTTGCCACTCCACCACCTTGCCGACGGCGGCGCGCAATTCCTCGAAAGCTTCGGCCACCTCTTTGAGCGGCGCTGAGGAAACGAGACCGGAAAGCGGCAGCGGGAGCAGCGCGGTAACCTTGCCCCCTGAGGCGACGGCCATGCCGCCGCCCGTGACAATCACCGCGTTGGCGGCCAGCGCCATGTCTTCCGCATTGCCACCGAAGACGGTGAGGTTGTGGCTGTCATGCGAGACGGTGGTCGCGAAGGCACCGTTCCATGTTCCCCAGCCGGTGAGAAAGCCGGTTCTGGTGACGGGCTCGGCCTTGCCGTGGCGATGGGTGACGGAAATCATCGTCACGCCCTGGGGCGGAATGACGAAACCGTCTTTTACCGCAGCCTCCGTTTCTCCCCATTGGGTGAAGCGCGGGCGGTCGATGGTGGCGAGGCGTATCTTCGTGCCTTCGGATGTGACCCGGAAATCATCGGGCTCACGAAGCGGCAGCTTCATCGAGCCTTCGAGCGCGGTTGCGTCGCAGGCGAGAACATCCACGAGCATGCGGCCGCCTTCAGCGACAGCCACGCCATTCGCGATCACCTGGCGGGCCGCAAAGTCGCTCAAATCCTCGAAAATGACGATATCGGCGCGGCGGCCGGCGGCGATGAGGCCGAGATCGGCACGGCCCAGCCTTTGCGCAGCATTCAGCGTGGCGGCGCGCAGCGCCCATTCAGGCTTGAGACCGTAACGCACAAGCCGGCGCACCACATCATCCAGCCCGCCGCCTCGCAACAGATCATCCGGGAAAACATCGTCGGTACAGAGCGTTACCGTCTGCGGCAGATGGCCAAGCGCATTCAGCGCTTCCACGAATTCCGGCAGCAGGTGATCATGCGAACCACGCAGCTCGATGGTCAGCCCCGCCCGCAGCTTTTCCATCAGATCTTGCCCCGACACCAGCTCGTGATCGGAGGAGACGCCGGCCGCCATGAAGGCGTTGAGATCGGCATCTTTCAGGCCACGGGCATGGCCGCAGACCAGTTTGCCCGAGACAAGCCCGGCCTGCACGATACCGCTCATGCGCGGATCGCGCTCGACGACGCCGCGCATGTTCATGATTTCCGCAACGCCACCAACCTGCGGCCATGACAGGATATCGGCGAGAATGGTAGCATCGAAGTCCGCACCACCGCGTTCCAGTCCCGGTGCAGAAGGAACGCAGGAAGGCGCCAGCAGAATAGCGCGCAGGGGCAAATTTTCGATTGCCTTCACCGCCCAGCGGACACCATCGACGCCATGGACATTGCCGAATTCATGCGGGTCCCAGACGATGGTGGTGACACCGCGGGCGACCACCGCCGCCGCATAGGCGGCCGGCGTGACCATCGAGCTTTCGATATGCATGTGTGTGTCGATCAAGCCCGGCGCGACATAGGCTCCGGCCGCATCGATGATGCTTGCAGCGTCGCTGCGACTAGCGGGTTCATGGACGCTGGCGATCAGCGAGCCAACGATGCCGATATCGGCGGCGCGCAGCTCGCCGGTCACCACATCCACCAGCGTTCCGCCGGTGATGAGAATATCGAAGGGCTGGTCTCCCCGCGCTGCAGCAACAGCGCGGGCGCGCAGGGTGTCGTCGGTGAGATCATCAGCTTCGCGTATCGGGGATTTGGCGCTCATCGGGCAGCCTCCCGGCACAGCGCCTCGAGAACGGCAGCCTTAGCACCTTCGGCATCAACGGTTTCGGCAAAGTGCGCATTGAAGGTTTCCACCTTGTCGGCACGCGTCTCAACCACCGTTCTCCCTCGGGTCAAGGCGGAATGAAGCTCGACATCGATCCGCGCCTGCCGCCAGCCAATCAGACCGGACGTAAAGGCAACGGCAGCGACGGGATCATAAAGCGCCATGGCCGCCCTGCCGCGGCTGGTGGCAATGCCGATGAAGCCCTCCAGAAGATCGGCAATCAGCCCGGCATTTTCGCCGCCGGCATCGCGGATCGGCAGCACATCGGCCGGAGAGGCTTTAACCTTGCGGCAGGCGTCGAGATCGACCATACGCAGCGGCAGGCCGTGGGACAGCACGATGGCCAGCGCCTCCGGATCGGCAAAGGCGTTGAATTCGGCCGATGCGGTGTGGTTGCCGCTGGTCAGACCGCCCCCCATCCAGGTGAGGTCGGAAATCCGGGCGGCAAGATCAGGTCGGGCAAGGCAAAGCGCGGCGATATTGGTGAGTGGTCCGAGCGCGAGGATGCGTTTTTCGCCTTCGCCCTCCAGCCAGTTGCACAGGGCGGCAAAGGCATCGCTTCTCGGCAAGGCCGGCGCATCCGGCAGGCTTTGGCCGACGGTCGGGATGCCGCTGTCACCGAGAATCGACTGGGCGGTTTCGAGCGCACCGAGCACGGGCTTGGCGCGGCCCTGATGGATCGGCATGGACCAGCCGAAAGCAGCAACGGCGCCTGCGGCATTGCCGCAGACCGCTTCCAGCGTCGCATTGCCGAAGACCAGCGAAATGCCGTCTATGGCAAGGCCGGACGATTGCACCACCATGATGGCGGCAATGTCGTCGAAGCCCATATCGGTATCGATCCATACACCCATGATCAGTTGAACACCTTGAGGCTTGCCGCCTTTTCGACCGGTAGGTCGAAGGCAAGCGTATCGCCGATGACATGCGCGGCAAGCGCCGCATCGGTTTCCGCCTTGATGAGCCCGAGCGGCGTATCGAGCAGATATTCGCGGCTGTTGCCGGCAAAGGATGTACCGCGCACGGTTCCCTGGAACGGACCTGAACCGAGGGTAACCATGCGCGGCCGCCAGGCCAGTCCAGATGCTGAACGGACTGGTCCGGGAAGCGGTGTTGTGCCGTTGGCGGTTTTCAGCGCGCCGCCTTCCAGCGCGAAGATGTTTTCGAAACCGACGAAATCCGCCACGAAAGACGAAACCGGGGCGTTATAGATCTCTTCCGGCGTGCCGATCTGCTCTATCTTGCCGCCCTTCATGACGACAATGCGGTCGGCCAGCGCCAGGGCCTCGATCTGGTCATGGGTGACGAAGATCATCGTCACGCCGGTTTCCTTCTGCACACGCTGCAATTCGGTACGCATTTCCAGCCGCAGACGCGCATCGAGGTTGGACAGGGGCTCGTCAAGCAGCAGCACCTTCGGCTCCATGACCATGGAGCGCGCCAGCGCCACGCGCTGCTGCTGGCCGCCGGAAAGCTCCGCCGGCTTGCGCGAAGCGAAGTTCGAAAGCCCGACCGACTTCAGGCCGGAGGCAACCTTGTCGTCCAGCGCCTTGCCGCTCATGCCTTTGAGCTTCAGGCCGAAGGCGACGTTTTCGTATACCGTCAGATGCGGAAACAGCGCGTAGGACTGGAACACCAGCCCGACGGCGCGCTTGTTGGCCGCGACCCGGGTAATATCGACGCCATCGAGATCGATGCGCCCGCCCGCCACCGGCATCAGCCCGGCAATGGCACGCATCGTCGTGGTCTTGCCGCAACCGGAAGGTCCGAGCAGGGCAAGAAGCTCGCCCTTGCGGATATCAAGATCGAGATCCTTGACGGCGATGCTGTTGCCATAAGCGAGCGAGACTTTGTTGAGCGAAAGATAATTTGCGTCAGACATAACGGGAGAACCCCAGAAAACGTTCGGCCATGAAAACGATGCCGATGGAAAGGAAGGCGAGCAGCGAAGAAAGTGCGGCCACGGAGGGATCAAAGACGATTTCCATGTAACCCAGCATGTCGATCGGCAGCGTGCGCACGCCGGGGCCGGACAGGAACAGTGACACCGGCACCTGATTGAAACTCGTCACGAAACCGAGAATGAAGGCCGACAGGATACCGCCGCGAATATTCGGCAGCACCACCCGGAAAAATGCGCCAACCCGCGACGAGCCGAGCAGCACCGCCGCTTCCTCTATATCCGAGCGTAGATTATTGAGGCTGGCAGACACCACCCGCACCGCATAGGGCAGGATGAGCGCTGTGTGGGCGAGAAACAGGGCAAGCGTGATGCCGATGCCGAAAGGCACGACGAAATATCGCAGCAGCGCCAGACCGACGATGATACCAGGCACGATAATTGGCGCGGAAACGATGGTGCGTACCGTCTCAGCGAAAGGCAGCTTGTAGCGTGACATGGCGTAGGAGGCCGGAATGCCAAGGATCAGCGCCGTGAACGTGCCGCCAATGGCGAGGAACATCGACATCGCAAAGCTTTCGCGGAAGCTTTCGACCGTGAAGACCTTGGCGATCCACTTCAGCGAAAAGCCCTGCGGCGGAAAGGCAAGCGTATCGCCGGCCGAAAACGAGGCGGCGACGATGATGAGGAACGGCCCGATGAGGAAACCGACAACGAGAAGAAGCGTGAACGGAATGAAGAGCTGCCGGGTCATTTCTTGTTCCTTGCGGTGGCGATGCGCTTCAGCAGGATATTGGCGGCAAAGCTCATGACGATCAGGATGAAGGCAATGACGCTGGCGGCAACGAAGTTGTTGGAGACTGTGACCTGCTGATAAAGCAGTGTTTCCAGCATCAGCACCTTCGAGCCGCCGAGAATGGCGGGCGTAATATAGGCCGTCAGCGAACCGGTGAAGACCAGCGTGCCGCCGACGACCAGCCCTTCCTTGGTGAGCGGCAGGATGACCTTCCAGAACACCTGAAACCAGTTGGCGCCGAGCACGCGGGCGGCGGCGATGGTATCCTTCGGCATGTTTTCCAGCCCACTGATGAGCGAGATGATCATCAACGGCAGGAACAGTTGCAGAAGGCCGATAAAAACAGCCGTTTCGGAAAACAGGATGCGGATCGGCGCATCGCTCAGGCCCACCGCCTGCAGCGCCTGGTTAACGATGCCGGTTCTGCCGAGAATGACGATCCAGGCATAGGTGCGGGCAACCGGCGAAATCATCAGCGGCAGTACGACGAGATTGACCACATGGCCCTTCGTCCCCTGCGACAGGTTGATGATGGCGAAAGCCGCCGCATACCCCACCACAGCCGAAACGACGGTGACGAGCGCGCCGAGCTTCAGGGTGCGCAGGAAGACCGTCCGGTTCAGCGGATCGAAAAAGAAATCGGCGTAAGCTGACACTGTCCAGCCGTCAGTGGTGCGGAAACCTTCCGACAGAAGCATGAAGACCGGCACAAGAAAAACCGCCGCCGCGAAAATCGCGGCGGGCAAGGCAAGCGCCAGCGCTTCGGCCCGGTTCTGAAACATTGGTTTATTCCCTGAACGGCCCGTGGCCGGTTACACTTGAAGCCGGAATACCAGCTTGCGGCTTTAAAAGGTTGGAAAAGCGGTCAGGGGACGACCAAACCGCTTTTCCTGAAACGGAGCGAGCCCTTGCGGACGCTGAAAATCACCCCGTTCCTGACTGAATTCGACTATTTTGGCTTATTGCCCGACCTTGGAGTTCCACTCCGACAACCACTTGTCGCGGTTATCAAGCGTCACGTCGGACGGAATGAGCTGCAGGCTGCGTGCGGTTTCATCGCCATAGGTGATGTTGTTCGCCACCTCGTCGGAAACCTTGACCTCTTTATTGGTCGGGCTGTCCACCAGCTTTTCGGCCAGCGCCTTCTGCACGTCGGTCGAGAGCCAGAAATCCATGAATTGCAGCGCCAGTTCCTCGTTCTTCGTGCCCTTCGGCACCACGAGCACGTTCATGCCGCCGGTCTGTCCTTCCTTGGGCGTGGCCCAGGCAAGCGGCAGATCGAGCTTGGTGAAGGGCGCCCAGGAGAAACGGCCAATCGGCGCTGCCCAGATTTCTTCCTGTTGCATCAGCTGCACCAGCTGCGAGGATTTGACGTAGAAAGTGACGATATCGTCCTTCTTTTCGCCCACGGCCTCGATGGCGCCGGCAAGATCCGGCGTGTCCTTGCCGATGGCCTTGCCCAGCATGTAAAGCGCCGGCGGGCCTTGATTGGTGGTGACGTTCGGGAAGGCGACGTGATCGACGATGCCGTCCTTCAGGAGATCGGCCCAGCTATCGATCTTCATCTTGTCGGTGCGGTAAACGATTGACGTGGCGTAGAAATTGACGCCGACGCTCATGCCGTCGCCATTCGGGTCCTTGGCGATGTCATAGAGCTTTTCGATGTTCGGCACCTTGGCGGCGTCGATCTTCTGGATCAGGTCCTTGCGGGTGGCGGAAAGCGCATCCGCCATGGAGACGATGGCAAGATCGACCACCGGATTGGCCTTGTTGGCCTCCATCTTGGCCAGACGCTCAACGCTGTTGCCGGTCTCGACCACCAGCTTGCAGCCGCATTTCTGCTCAAACGGCGTATAGACCAGTTCTTTGAATTCGTCCTGCGCGAAGGCGTAGACCGAGATCGTCAGCGTCTTGTCCTGCGCCTCAGCGGCTCCCATCGTCAGCATCAGGGCAGCGCCCGATGCAAGAATGATCTTTTTCATGGTGTGAGTTCTCCTGCTGTGATTTTTTTGGCTTCAATCGCATCATGCTTTGCTTTGCCGGTGGAGCCGCGCATGATCAGCGCCATCGGTACTTTCGAGATTTCTGCCGTGACATCGATGGCGACGCCGTTTTCACCCGCGCCGTCGATGGCGCGCAGCAGCGCCTCGACGGCCAGATCGGCGATACGGCCCATATTCATGCGCATCGTCGTCAAAGGCGGGGTGACCACGGCTGAAAAGATGAGATCATCAAAGCCGGTGACACTTGCCTCTTCCGGCACGTCGATGCCCTCGCGCTGCAATTCGGTGAGTGCGCGCAATGCGTGGAGATCGGAAACGGCGGCAAAGGCGGTGAACCCCGCAGCAACCCTGTCGGCAAGCCCAAGTCGGCAGCCCGCCCCGCCGGCCTTTTCGATGACGTCTATCCACAGCGTCTGTGTATCGCAGGCCTTGCCGAGACCATCGCGAATGCCGCCAAGGCGGTCATTCTGCACGTTGGAATCGCGGCTCCTGCCCACCAGCACCACCTTGCGATGGCCAAGCCCCGCCAGATATTCGCCCACCTGCCGACCGCCATCCCAGTGGTCAGCGGCCACAGTGTTTCCGGGGGTCGAGGGGCTGTCGATCACCGCGACGGGACAATCGACATCGGTAATGCGCGTGCCGCGACGGGGAACGATAACCATTCCATCCACGCCGCGCTCGATCAGCCGATTGATGGCATCCGTCTGCATGGCTATCTCGCCGCGCGAGTCGGCGATCAGCACGCCGTAACCGGCAGTCACCGCCGCCTTTTCGATGGCCTGCGCGATCTGCGGAAAGAGAGGATTGGCAATATCGGGCAGAACCAGCCCCAGAACACCTGATCTGCCGGTGCGCAGCGCCCTGCCCGCAGAGCTCGGCACATAGCCGAGTTCGCTTGCCGTCTTGCGGATACGCTCCGCCAGATCAGGCGAAACCCGGCCCTTGCCCGACAGCGCATTGGACACGGTTGCCACCGACACACCGAGTGCCGCTGCTATCGCGCTCAGATTGGTGGCAGGCCGTGAAGACGCCATGATGGACCGAAAGGGCTGATTAAACGTTTAATCAAGATAGTCGAGCGAAACCGCCCTGTCGAGTCCAGCGGGCGGCAAAATGGGCGAAAAGCTGGGCATAAGACATAAATGCCCGAAAAAAGTGCGGTTATTTTTGCAGCGGCGAGCTATTCGCCGCACGATAGGCCTCCACCTGCCGCACCAGCCAGTCGCGAAACAGCACGACTGGAACGTGATTGGCGCGCGAAAGCGGCGCCACCGCGTAATAAGAGCTTGGGCTTTTAGCCTGATGATCGAAGGCCTTCACCAATTGCCGGGATTTCAGTTCGTTGTCGATCAGGAAAAGCGGCATCAGCGCCACGCCCAGCCCGGCGATGCAGGCCTGCGCCACGCTGGAAAACTGCTCGAACCGCATGCCCTGCGGCAAAGCCAGCGACAGGCCGAGGCTTTCGAACCAGTGGCCCCATGCGCCCGGACGGGAGGCCATGTGCAACAGCGGCAGGCCGGCAATATCGTCTGCTTTCAGCACCGGATTGGCCCGGAGAAATTCAGGACTGCAAACCGGGGCAACCATCTCATTCATGAGAAAAGTGCATTCCGCGCCCGGCCAGTCCGCCTGGCCGATATGGATCGCCATATCCAGCTGCTCGCGCTCGAAGTCGAATTGCCCGATGCGGGTGGCGAAATTGATGGTGATTTCCGGATGGCTGGAGACGAAATCGGGGATGCGCGGCAAAAGCCAGCGGGTGCCGAAGGTGGGCAGCATCGCAAGGTTTAGCGTATTGCCATGCGTTTTGGTCATGATCTGCAGCGACGCGGAGCGTATTTCGCCCAGCGCCGCGGCAATCGATTTCGCATAAGATTGCCCCTCCGCCGTCAACGCCACGCCGCGCGCGCCGCGCTCGAACAGGCGCACGCCAAGCTGTTCTTCCAGTGACATAACCTGCCGGCTGATCGCCCCTTGCGTCAGGGCCAGTTCATCGGCGGCGGCGGAAAAGCTACCGAGCCGGGCAACGGAATCGAAGGCGGCAAGCGCGCTGGTGGAGGGCAGGAGTTTGCGGCTGAGAGATGTCATGAGATATGACTATAGGTAATGCAAAAATGAGTAAACATGGCTTGTGCCGTCAGGATCGATTACCAATAATCCGGCCAGCAAATCCGGAGGCATAAAGTGAGCGAACGCGCAGCATTCAATTGGCAGGACCCTTTCCTGCTCGAAGACCAACTGACCGACGACGAGCGGATGATCCGCGATGCCGCCGCCGCCTTCGGCAAATCCGAACTCATGCCGCGCGTGTCCGAGGCTTATCTTTCTGAGACCACCGAGCCAGAACTGTTCCGCCTGATGGGCCGCACCGGCCTGCTCGGCGTCACCCTGCCGGAAGAATATGGCGCGGCCAATGCGAGCTACGTCGCCTACGGTCTCGTCGCCCGCGAGGTGGAGCGCATCGACAGCGGTTATCGCTCGATGATGAGCGTGCAGTCCTCGCTCGTCATCCACCCGATCTTCGCCTATGGCTCGGATGAGCAGAAGAAGAAATACCTGCCCGGCCTCGTCTCGGGTGAGCTTATTGGCTGTTTCGGGCTGACCGAGCCGGATGCCGGTTCTGATCCCGGCGGCATGAAGACGCGCGCTGAAAAGATCGCCGGCGGCTATCGCCTGCGCGGCTCAAAGATGTGGATTTCCAATGCGCCGATCGCCGATGTCTTTGTCGTCTGGGCCAAATCGGAAGCCCATGACAACCAGATCAGGGGTTTCGTGCTGGAAAAGGGCATGAAGGGCCTTTCCGCCCCCAAGATCGGCGGCAAGCTTTCGCTGCGCGCCTCCATCACAGGCGAAATCGTCATGGATGGCGTCGAAGTCGGGGAAGACGCGCTTCTTCCAAATGTTTCCGGCCTGAAAGGCCCGTTTGGTTGCCTCAACCGCGCCCGCTATGGCATTTCCTGGGGTGTGATGGGCGCGGCCGAAGATTGCTGGTTCCGCGCCCTGCAATATGGTCTCGACCGCAAGCAGTTCGGCAAGCCGCTGGCCGGCATGCAGCTTTACCAGAAGAAGCTCGCCGACATGCAGACTGAAATCGCGCTCGGCCTTCAGGCATCGCTGCGCGTCGGCCGCCTGATGGACGAGCACAGGATGGCGCCGGAAATGATCTCCATCATCAAGCGCAACAATTGCGGCAAGGCGCTGGATATCGCCCGCCAGGCCCGCGACATGCACGGCGGCAACGGCATCCAGATCGAATATCACGTCATGCGCCACGCCCAGAACCTTGAAACGGTCAACACCTATGAGGGCACGCATGACGTTCACGCGCTGATCCTCGGCCGGGCGCAAACCGGCATTCAGGCGTTTTTCTGAGGCGTTGCCCCATCATTCCCAGTAAGAAAAAGGCCTTCGAAGACAGCTTCGAAGGCCTTTTTGTCTTTCTGGTTCGCCCGGTGGCTCAGAAGGTGCCGCGAACACCGATGCCGAACATGCGCGGTTCGGTCATGCTGGCCTCGATGCCGCCAATACCGCGATTTTCCTTCATCAGTGTCGGCGCACGTTCGTCGAAGACGTTCTTGACGTAAGCGTAGAACTCAAGCTCCTCCTGGAACTTGTAGCTCGCCCGCACATCCGCGATCGTATAGGGCTCGATCGCATAGACGGCCTTGTTATCCGTGTCGGAATAATAACCGTCGAGATGGCGCACCTGCCCCGAAACGGTGAACTTGTCCGTCACGTCCCAGCTAGCACCGATGGTAAAGCTGTAACCGGGGGACTTGGCGAATTCCTTGCCGAGATAGGCGGAATTGCTGGAAATCTCGTCGATTTTCGTCTTCAGCAAACCGGCGCTGGCTTTGAGCGTCAGATTGTCGAGAACCTGATAATCCGCGCCGATTTCCAGGCCGTAGGCATGGGCCTCTTCAGCATTGACGGTGTAGGATTCGCTGATGCCGGTGGACACGACGATCGGCACGTTGAACTGCGCATCCTTCATGTCCATGTAGAACAGGTTGCCGTTAATCGTCAGCGTATCATCCAGCAGGCTGGCGCGGGTGAAGAGCTCATAGTTCCAGATGGTTTCCTTGTCGAAGGTCCGCCATTTGCTGGTCGTCAGGTCAAATGCGACACCGCCGGGATTATAACCACGGCTGATCAAACCGCCCACCGTCCAGTCATCATTCACGGCATAAGCGAGCGAGGCCTTCGGCAGAATTTCAGAGAAAGTCTCGTCATAATTGACCGAACTTCTGCTTGTGGCGCTCAGCGTTCTGTAACCGCTGCGCTGAATCTGGTCCTGCTGGTAGCGCAGACCACCCGTCAGGGTCCATTGATCGGTCAGGCGATAGCTCAGTTCGCTGAAGAGACCGAGATTGTCCTTGGTGTCGTTGAAGCGCGATGTTCCGCGCAGATAAAGCACTTCGTCGGCTTTGGTATGCGCGTAGAAAATACCCGCTACGCCGCTCAACACATCCTCCTGATCACCGAAGGTCACACGGGTTTCGTGGGAGGTGTTCTTCAGGTCGATATCGGCATCGCCGGTATTGGCAATGCCGACCCTGCGCTTGGCGATGGACGAGGAAAACTGCGTCTGGTTGAACAGTTTCACACCATTCTCGAAATCGTAGTTGATGTCGAGAATGCCGGTATTGGTATACTGGCTGAAGCTCGGCATCGTGTTGGTGATGTGATTGAGATCCTCGAAAGGACGCGACGCCGCTTCCTGGCTAGGCCGGTTGGAGGCGTTATAGGAATAGGTGAGCTTGGTCGAAAGACCGGGGATTTCCGAAGGTTCCCACAGAAGCTTGAAACGACCGTTGAACTCCTTGAAGTTCTGATCCGTGCCGTCATGGGCAAAAGCGGAATTGATATAATCGATGAAGGTGTCACGACCGGAATAGTCGATCGCCATGCGCGCCGCCAGTTCGTCTTCGATCAGCGGACCGGAAAAGGCGAAGGAACCGCGCTTCTGGTGATAATTGCCGATCTCGGCCTGATAGCTCGCTTCCGGCGTAAACGTCGGGTCTTTGGTATTGACGAGGATGGCGCCGGCAATAGCGTTCGCGCCCTGTGAGGTGGTCTGCGGACCGCGGAAGACCTCGATGCTGTCGACATCCCAGATGGAGGTCGCGCCATAGATGAACTCGTTATAACCGAGATAATGACCGTCGACATTGATCGTGGCGCGCGGCACCGTGCCGGTGAAGAAGGCGATTGAACCCGTATTCGGTCCCTGCGTGTCCTGTCCGCGAATGATCGGAGCGCTGACATTGTCGGTGTAAACGACGTTCGGAATATCCTTGATCGCATCCGAAACGGTCGGGTCGCCGGTCTTTTCCTTTTTGATTTTCTCGCTGGATATGACCGAAACGGACGACGCCGTATTCCTCATATCACGCGCCACTTTTTCACCGGTCACGACGATCGGTTTAAGAACTGTCGTTCCCGCTGTCTCAGCCTGCTGATCCTGACCCAGGACCGGCGTTACAAACAGCGTCGCCAGCGTCAGAACGCTGACCCCGTTCATCAAACGACCGTTAGAGCGAAACCCCATAACACACCCCTAAATAAACATGAGTATTAAAGTCGTATTCAAGTAACGGATGCGTTATCTGTTTCGCAATAGAGAATACGTTCTGCATTGCGGACAATCGGGGTTCCGTAACGGGATGTGCCATATTTACAACAAAGTTTATCGACCACCCTTAGCACCAAGGCTGGCAAAGCGTCGCAACGGCCTGTTTTCCTGCCAGAAATCAATTCCGATTTCCCGGCCGATGCGTTAGGCATCTCCGATGCCATACAATTTGGGCCGTACAAGGGGAATAGGCTTGAAGGTCATGAATGACGATGCCGATGATCTGCCGGAAAACGAGGGCGAGAAGCGCTCAGCGCTCATTCAATCCGTATCGATCGCGGCGCGTTTCCTCGACCTTCTCGCAAAATCAGATACGGCACTCGCGCTTGGCGAACTGGCCAAACGCGCCGGCACCGGCCGTTCGACCGCGCACCGCTATATGCAGAGCCTGGTGCGGGAAGAACTGGTGACCCAGGACCCCGCAAGCGGTTGCTACGATCTCGGGCCGGCGGCGCTGGGGATAGGCATAAGCGCGCTGAGACGAATCAATCCGGTAGAGACCGCCGGTCGCCAGATGAAAAATCTGGCCTCGCAGATCGGCGCCAGCTGCGGTGTGGCGATCTGGACCGATCGCGGCCCGGCCGTAGTGCAATGGCACAGGAGCGCCAGCTTCTCCATCAGTACCGTAGCGCTCGGTGATGTTCTGCCGCTGGACAACAGCGCCTGCGGACTGGTTTTTCAGGCTTACCTGCCACCGGATAGAATTGCCGCCGTGCGCAAATTGCAGCCGGCCACCTTTCGCGGCTCACGCCCCGAGGCGAAGGTTCTCAACGCCATCCGCGAGGCAGGCGGTGCGGAACTCAACGAGCATCTGTTTTCGGCCCTGACGGGCAAGGCGGCCCCGGTTTTCGATGCCCAGCGCGAAATCTGTTGCGTCGCCACCACCGTATCCTTCCTGGCGACAGCCGAGGCCGAAGGGCATTTTTCGCGACTGCTCGAAGCAGCCACAAAAGCGACGAGCGAATCCGGCGGATCGTAAACCTATTCGGCCAGATGGTCCGCAAATGTGTGGCCGGAATAGCCGGTGCGGAAAAGCCCGGCATCGCCAAGCCTGGGAAGCAGCTGCTCCAATACCAGCCGCATCGAAGCGACAGACCCGCCAGGCACCGCGACAAAACCGTCTATCGCACTGGCCTGCGCCCATTCCCGAATGGTTTCAAAAGCATCCTCCACGGTGCCGATGATCTGCCAGTGGCCAGACCCCATCACTTCCGGCCGTTTCAGCAGGTCTGCGACGCTCAGGGTCTCCCGTTCGATCAGCCGGCGTAAAAGGTTGGCATGGGTGCGGCTTCTCGGTGTTTCAGGCGGCAGCGGCAGATCCGAAGCGGTGACGATCCGCGTGAGCGGCCACTCCGAAAGATCAAGGCCCGTCATATCGCGAATGGAGGCAAAGGCGCGGGCGCGGTTGGCGCGCGCATGGGTCTCCGCAAAGAGTTCCAGCGCCTCCTTTCGGCTGCTCGCCAGATAGAGGCTGAGGCCCGGCATCAGCTTCACCTCGTCCGCCCTGCGGCCATGCCCCTCGGCCCGGCGGCGCAAATCCGCCCTGAGTTCGATGGCCGCCTGCATATCCGGCGTCGAGGCAAAAACCGCATCCGCCACCGACGAGGCGAAATCACGGCCCTCGGGAGAAGCGCCCGCCTGCACCAGCGGAATGCGGCTGGCATGGGCCGGCAGGTTGAGCGGGCCTTTGACGCTGAAATGCGGCCCTTCATGTGCCACCGGCCGCACCAGCGAGGAATCGGCAAACCGCCCGCTTTCCCTGTCGAGCTTCAACGCCTCGTTCGGAAAACTTGCCCAGAGCTGCCGCACCACCTGCGTGAATTCGGCGGCGCGTTCATAGCGCTCCTGCGACGACGGCATTTGCTTGAGGCCGAAATTTTCGTGGCCTTCAAGGGCAGTCACGATGTTCCACCCCGCCCGGCCGTTGCTCAGCCAGTTCAGTGACTGAATCTGGCGAGCAACCACATAGGGTGGCAAAAAGGTCGTCGAAACGGTGGATAACAGGCCGACGCGACTGGTCTCCCGGGCAATTGCGGCGAGAAGCATGGTCGGGTCCATGCTGGCAAATCCGCCGCCGGTCTCCAGCCCCTCGGTACGCAGAAAAAGCGTATCGGGCCGAAACACGAAATCCACATATGCGGCCTCGGCGCGCTGGGCAAGATCGACGAAATAATCGCTGGAAAACACCCCACTTATATCGCTGTCCGCGCGCCGCCACGCCTCGCCACTGAGCCAGGTTGGGGCCAGCGACATACCGACATGGAGCTTGGCTGCGACTGACATGATGCACCTCGATTGAAATAACGGGCAAGAAATCCGCGGGTTGAATCGGCAAATTTCGATTTGTGGAGAGTTTTACTATAGTTTAGTGTCGCTTCAAGATCAGAGCGTCGCGCTTGCCTGAACGGGACCCGTTTTTCGCAAGATCGATATTTAAGTTCAAATACTTATAACGGCTGTGCGGCGTCTCGACGCATGGCCGCATGAATAACAGGAGTTGTATCCGGTGCTTGATGCGACAGACCTTCACGCCAGCTACGGACACGTCCCCGTCTTGAAGGGACTGTCTGCCCGTTTCCAAGCCGGGCGGGTGACGGCGCTGGTCGGCCCGAATGGTTGCGGCAAGTCGACGCTGTTGAAAACCATCATGGGTTTCCTACCTTTGTCATCAGGCAAAATAAGGCTTGGCGAGCGTTCGATCAGCGAAATCGGACGCCGGGAACTCGCCCGCCGTATCGCCTATCTGCCGCAGGAATGCCATTGCCCTGACTATATGACGCTTGGCGAGTTGATCGAGCTCGCCGGTTATGCGCGATACGGTCTTGCAGGCGGCCCGACTGAACGCGACCGGGCGCTTTTTGCCGAGGCGCTGAGGACCGTCGGGCTGGAAGACAAGGCGAAAGCACAGGTCAACACGCTGTCCGGCGGCCAGCGCCAGCGCGCCTTCATCGCCATGGTGCTGGCGCAGGATACCGACGTGATCCTGATGGACGAACCGGTCAACCATCTCGACATGAAGTATCAATATGCCGTTCTCGGCCTCGTGCGCGAATTGACCGACAGGCACGGCAAAACCGTTATCGTCGTGCTGCACGATCTCAACCTCGCCTCCACTTTCGCTGATGATGTCATCATGCTGAAAGCCGGACGGGTTCTGGCGTCAGGGCCGATTGAAAAAACGGTCACCCCTGAAAATGTCGCGGAGGTCTTCGATCTCGAAGCCGATATCTTCTCCCGTCAGGGACGGCTCATCTGCGTGCCCCGGCTGGAGCGGCAGGAACAGGCCATTCCGGCATGACCTCGAAAATAACGCTGATTTTTGCCGCCGCGCTGCTGCTGGCCGCCATTCTCACTATTAATTTGCTCGTTATGAGCGGCGACATGCCGCTTGCCGAAATCGCCGCAACGCTCTGGCGCGGCGAGGCCGACACCTATGAACAGTCGGTACTTCTCTACCAGCAGATCCCGCGCTCGCTGATCGCGATTTACGTGGGCGCCACCACCGCCGTCAGCGGCTGCGTGCTGCAGGGGCTTGTCCGCAATCCCCTCGCCTCGCCCTCCACTCTGGGCCTGAATGCCGGCGCGACGCTTTTTGTGGTTGCCGGCGCGCTGGTGTTCGATTTTTCTCCGGAGGTGCAGGGATTAGCGGCACTCGTCGGCGCCGGTCTCGGCTTTGGCGCCTGCTTCCTCGTCGCCCGTCTTGCCGGTCGGTCGAACGATCCGCGCGGCCTGTCGCTCATCCTCGCCGGTGCCCTGGTTTCGATGCTGCTGATCGGCGTGACCAATGCCCTGCTGTTATCAAACCCTACACGGCGCAGCGAATTTCTGAGCTGGGTGGGCGGCAATATCAACCACGTCTATGCCGCGCGGCTCATCGATTTCTGGTGGATTGGAGCCATTGCGCTGGCGATATTGTTGTTGGTCGCCCGGCCGCTGACGCTCGTTCTGCTGGGCGCGGAAAAAGCCGCCTCCGCCGGTGTGAACGTGACAAGTATTTCCCGGGTCGCGCTTTTTGCCACCATGCTGGCATCGGGCTCGGCGGTGGCGATCTGTGGCCCGATTGGCTTCGTCGGCCTTATCGTGCCGCATATGATCCGACCGCTGGTGGGGGTGAATTTCACACTCGCCCTACCGGCCTCCGCTCTTGTCGGCGCAGGGCTCTGCGTGCTGGCCGATCTTGGCGCACAGACCCTGTTTGCGCCTTATGTGGTCAATACCGGGCTGTTCATGGATCTGCTCGGAGGCCTCGTCTTCATCGTCATCGTCAAGCGCTTTTATCTTTCGCCTTCGCAGAGGGGGCTGTCATGAAACGGCATTTCGCCACCGACGGCAAAGCGGTACTCAGGCTGCCGAGCGGCCTGCAAATCGGCATCGGCAATCTGAAGGCCGGCCTCGCGCTGGTTGGATTGGCGCTTGTGCTCGCCGCCATATCCGTTAGCCTCGGCAATACTGAAACAGGTTTATTCGACCTTTTGCACGGCCTTGCCGGCGGGCATCTGGGCGACGATCAGGCCTATGCGCTGTGGACGGTGCGGCTGCCGCGCATTCTGCTCGGCTTCATGGCCGGCTGGAGTGTGGCATTGGCAGGCGCCATGCTGCAATCCGTCGCCCGCAATCCTCTCGCCGATCCCGGCCTGTTCGGTCTGAGCCAGGGGTCGATGACCACTATCATGCTGCTTCTGGTGCTGGTGCCGGCCGCGCCAAAAACCATGGTAGCGCTTGCGGCCGTCGGCGGCGGTCTGGCAGTGGCCTTCCTCCTGATCGCCCTCGTTGGACGTGAACGCTCCAGCGGACTTGCCATTCTGCTGATGGGGATAGCGATAGAATCCGCCCTTTCATCCGTCTCCTCTGTGCTTTTGCTCTACACGCCGGCGGAAACTTCACTTTCACTGGCCGACTGGATGGCGGGTTCGCTGTTTCAGGCAAGCTGGTCCACCAATCTCGTTTTTGCGCCCCTCTTTGCCGCAAGTCTCGCCGGCATCTTTCTGCTCGGTCGGGCACTTGCGGTCTTCGATCTCGGCAACGAGATGGCCATGGCGCTTGGCGAAACCGTCAGGCATTCGCGCCCGCTCGTCATCGTTTTCGCGGTCATCCTCAGTGCCTCATCCGTCACCGCGGTCGGCCCGCTCACCTTTCTCGGCGTCATAGCCCCGCATCTCGCCACTTTCGTTTCGCCCGCCGTCGGCCGCGCCAGGCTTTTTCTCTCGGGGCTCACCGGCGGCATATTGGTGGTAACCGCCGATACGCTGTCGCGCGGGCTGGTGGCTGATACGCCGATGCCGATCGGCCTTGCACTGACGCTGATCGGTGTACCGCTTTTCATCCTCACGCTGCGCCTGCAGGCGCTGCGCAGAACCAACAGCCATTGAATGAACTGAATAAAGGGAATGCCATGCGAATTGCCATCCTACTCGCCGCCTTTCTGGCCGCTGGAACGAGCCTTGCCGCCGAGCGCAACGTGACCGATGCCGCCGGCCGCACCGTCTCCGTTCCGGAAAAGCCGCAACGCATCGTTGTCATGCATGAGCCGCTCCTGGGCGTGCCGCTGATGGATCTCGGCGCCAATGTGGTTGGCGCCTATGGCCGCAATAGCGACGGCAAATTCGCCACCGCCGTCGATTTTATCGATACCGTCCTTGGCGAAGGCCGCACGAAACCCAAAGGTTTTGGCGCTGTCGGCCAGATTGATCTCGAAAAGCTGCGGGCGCTGCGACCGGATCTGATCGTGGCAACGGAAATGGATGGCGGCAAGGCCGAACAGCTTTCCACCGTCGCCCCCGTCTATCTGCAAAAGGTCAGCACCGGCCATGCCTATGGTTTCAGCGTGGAGGAGAATCTTGCCGGTCTCGTGGGACGGAGCGACGCTTTCGCCGAACGCCGGAAGGCCTATGACACCAAACTTGCCGCCGTCAAAAAGACGCTGGGCGAAGATGTCAAAGGCAAGACCTATCTGGCGATCCTGCTGACCGACCAGATCAATGCGGTTGGCGACATGTCCGGCGCGGTGCAGGCACTGGAGGATCTGGGTTATGCCCGGCTAAAGATCGATAACGCCGCCTCTTCCGGCGGACTTGGCTCCACCCTCACCATGCCGCTGAGTGCCGAGGCTTTCGGCAAGCTCAATCCTGATCTGCTGGTGGTGATGAACAGCTATACGAGCCCTGCGCGGGGTGAGGCCGGAACGCGCGCGGCACTGGAAAAGATCATTCCCGGCTGGGAACGTTTCGTGAAACCGGCCCGCGAAGGCAGGATCGTGTTCCTCGATTCCACCAGGGTCACGACGCCTTCCATTCCCAGCGCCCTGCACACGCTGGACGCGGTGGAAGGCTGGGCGGCCCGCCCCTGATTTTCTCGAAAACGGCGAATACCGGCGCGTACTTCATGCGCCGGCTATAAACTTGAGTTTTTATGTAAAGTTATATTGCGACAGCCGGAAGCGCCTGTTATGGTTTGCACATCTTGACGCAACGATGCCGGATTATCGCGCCGGATAACACTTCCGATTAGCGATCATCCCGCACGCCGATCCGGGACAGCGAGACAGCCGAACCCGTCGGCAACATCCCACGAAAGACAACAGCATGAGCATAACCGACAGCATTGAAACCGCCGTTCCGGACCGTACTCCGAAACGTCATCGCCACGCCGTCAAGCTGCGCTGCCTCGATGTTGCGCGGGTGGAACAGCTCAGCCGGTCCATGGTGCGCATCGTCCTCACCGGACCGGAACTGGAGGGTTTTGCCAGCTTCGGTTTTGACGACCACGTCAAGATGTTCTTCCCGCTTCCCGGCCAAACCGAGCCGAACCTGCCGGTGATCGGCCCGAACGGCCTTGAATTCCCGGAAGGCGCGCCGCGCCCGCTGGCGCGCGATTATACGCCGCGCAGCTTCGATGCCGAAAAGGGCGAACTCGCCATCGATTTCGCCACCCATCATGACGGCCCCGCCAGCAACTGGGCAAAAGCCGCCAAAGTGGGCGACAGGGGGTGGATTGCCGGTCCACGCGGCTCTTTCACCGTTCCCTTCACCTATGACTGGCATCTGCTGATCGCCGACGATACCGGCCTTCCTGCGCTGGCCCGACGGCTTGAAGAAATGCCTGAAGGCACACGGGCCGTGGCGCTGATCGAGGTCGAGACGGATGCGGACCGCCTGGACATCGCCACGAAGGCTGACGCTTCGATCGTCTGGGTGACGCAAAACACCACAAGCGGAACCGATCACGACGCATTGACGGGCGCGCTGCGCAAACTCGATCTGCCGAAGGGCGATTTCTTCAGCTGGGTTGCCTGCGAATCGAAGACCGCAAAGGAGATTCGCGCCCTCCTGATCGAAGAATTCGGCGCAAACCCCAAATGGACACGCGCCTCCGGTTACTGGCGGCGGGGCGCCAGCGGCGTGCACGATCATTTCGATGAATGAACCGGCAATCACGTCGGGTGTGATGCGGGAGGCGGGAACGATGCTGACGGACCTCAAGGCCCTTCTTGCCGGAGTTCTGGAGGATGAGGTGCGCGATATCGAACCGGGGGACAACCTGTTCGGTCATGGGCTTCATTCGCTTGCCCTCATGCGCCTCATCCCGCCGCTTTCGCAGCTTGCCGGAACGCGTCTCGACTATGACGACCTGGCCCGGCAGCCCACGCTTGCTGCCTGGCAGGCGTTGATCGAACGGGCGCGCGTGGGAGGCTGACCCCCGCCAACAGGATTTTTCGCGCCCGGCGCGATGTCCCTGAACATTTTCCAGAACATGTCCAAGGAGAGGACCATGGCAGCAGACAATACGCGTATGCTCGCACGTCGCATCGAAGAAAGCTTTGACAGAGGCGACGCAGTACCGCCGAGCCAATACGAAGAGCGGATCTGGTTTAAGCAGTTTCAGGATCCCGATCAGGTCTTCCGGCATCTTCTCGCCTACCGCATCGGCGAAGAATGCGACCTGTTGCGCCTGACCGCAGCGCTGAAGACGATTTGCGAAGCCTGGCCCGAGCTTCGCGCACGCTTTGCCTTCGGAGAGGATGGCGCCCTTTCAAAAAATATCGAAACCCTGTCCGCATCCGATGTGCAATTGCTGCAGGTGCCATCATCAGCAGAAGCCCTCGCCCTTCTGCACGACCTTCAGGCAAGGCCCTTCGATGCCGAAACAGACCCGTCCTTCCAGGCGGTGGTACTATTGAATGAAGGGGAAATCCTGCTGGCCTTTCTGGTCCACGGCCTGCTTGGCGAAGTTCTCTCGCCAAAGATATTGCTGGATGGCATTTCCGCCGCCTATGCCGGTGAGACACCGAAGCCGCTTTCCGCTCGCAAGTTCGAAGATGGTGGCATCAACCCGCTTCCACTCGGCTGGCTGCAGCGCCCGGTCTCCGGCTCAGCCATCGTGACGTTGCGGCAAAACAGGCTGGAGAGGCCGGCAAGCCACAGCCACGGCGTCGATCTTCCCGCCACCCTGCTCGGCCTCAACGGCTCTACTGCGACGAATGCGCTTCTGGCGCGTGCCGGTGCGCGTTTCGCTCTGTTCCTAGCGGCAGGCGACGGTCCGGAAACCGTGATGCTCCGCCTGCACCCCGACGCCCCCACACCACCTTCAGCGGAGGCTGCATCACGGATATCGATCTCGCGTCACCAATCGCCCGAACAGGCTGAAAAAGCCGTACTGGCTGGACTGGAACAGCGAAACGACAATGATGACGAGCCCGCCACCTTCACACTTCATGCGCTGGCGGCACCCGTTCAGCCCGTATCGGAGCATGGCCTCCAGTTCGAACCCCTGCTCCTGCCCTCCCTGCAATCCGGTCTTGGTCTCACCCTTGCCGCCGGCCCGACAGTCGCCGGTGACATCCGTCTCGAACTGACGGGCGGTAAGGAAATGTCGCCGCATGCGACGGCCTTCCTGCTGGAGCGTTTCGTCAGCCATCTCGAAGGCGGCGCAGATTTTTCCGCCATCGTACCTCAAAATGCCTCCGCAACACCGGAGCAGGCGGCTCGCCTATCCACCGGCCTTGGCGATGACGCCACCACCGCGACCATCCTTGCCGAATTCCGCGAGGCGCTTGCCTCACCCGATATGGGCCCGGACGACGATTTCTTCGATTTTGGCGGTCATTCGCTGATCGCCACCCGCATCATCGGACGTCTGCTCAGCAATCACGGCATAGAGCTGCGTTTCAACGACCTTTTCAGCTATCCAACCGCCGCCGCGCTTGCCACACAGGCGACCCGCCTCGAAACTGCAGCGCCCGCACATGCGCAAGCAACGGAAACCGGCTCGTTGACCGCGCCGCTTTCTCTGGCGCAGATGTCGCTCTGGAAGGCCTATGCCGCCTTCGGCTTCGGCGACATATTCAATATCCCCTTCGCGCTCGATTTCCTTGGTCCCGTCGATGAAAACGCTTTCGAATGCGCCTTCCTCGACATCATCGAGCGCCATCCCGGCCTGCGCACCCATTTCTACGTCGAAAACGACACGGTTCTGCAGAAGATCGTGCCGATGCATGACCTGCCCGGTTACAAGTGGTTCTGGACCAGTGAAGAAAGCGAAGGTGTGGATCGGCATGCGGAAGCCGGCTGGCGGTTCGATCTTGAGCGTGAACTGCCGATGCGGCTGCGTTTCCTGCGTGATGCGCAGACCGGCAGGCAGGTGCTGTCCTTCCTCTTCCATCACATCGTGCTGGACGAATGGTCAGTGAACCTGATGATGGACGAACTGACAGAAGCCTACCGGGCAAGAGCGGCGGGCAAGGCCCCGATCTTTGCAACCAAACCTGCGCCCTTCCATGAATTCGCCAGAAAACAGGTGGCCTCAGGCGTCAATGCCGGCCACCTTGCCTACTGGACCGATATGTTGCGGGATGCGCCGAAAGGCCTTGCCCTCAACGGACAGGATGGCACGCTGCACGAGGCACCGCAGGACGAAGCACCGGCGGGCGGCTGGGTCGAATTCAAGCTGGAAAAACACGTCAGCGACGGGCTTTACGCCGTTGCCAAGCAGAACAGCGCCTCGCTGTTCAACGTGGTTTACGCCGCCATAGCCGCATCGCTGCGTCATCTTGGCGGATTGAGCGATCTCGTGGTCGGCACCTCGGCTTCGGGCCGCACCGATAGCGGTTATTTCGATACGATCGGTTATTTCACCACGGTCGTCGCCCATCGCGTGCGTTTCGACGAGACCATGACCGTCGGCGACCTGATTTCTTCGGTGAAGAACACCATCAACGGCTCGCTGGAACATAGCGAAATCCCGATCGATCTCGTCGAGGAGGCGCTTGGTATGACACCGGGCCGAGACCATCTGTTCGAGGTCTTCATCCAGATCCACGCCAGGAACAAGCTGAACGGCACGCTTGCCGGACCGGATGGCAAGCCGGTGGAGTTCCGCCAGATCGACCCCGACAAGCACGAATCCATGCTGGGGCTGCAATTCGAGGTGATGGAAGAAATGATCGGCGGCGAGCGCTCCATTCGCGTGCTGATGAGCTACCGTTCGGACCGCTACGGCCCTGACGATGTCGAGCGGCTGCGCAACACCACCAGCGGCGTCTTCAGCCGCTTTGCCGAAGCCGGCGCTTCGAACAGGGTGTTGGCGACGCTCGCCTGAGCTGCACTTGTGCAAGGAAAACCCGGCTTTGCGGCGCAGAGCCGGGTTCAGTTCGTAGACGAAGTCCTGAAAGCCCGTTTCCGTCATGCTCGGGCCTGTCCCGAGCATCTGCAACGCCTCGATTTTATTGGACGTGATTAGATCCTCGGCACAGGGCCGAGGATGACGTGGAGTATAGGGAAAGCGTTGTCGGCCGTCCCCTCAAACCACCAGACGGACGCTCGAGGACGCCTCTTCCGCCGCAAGCGTCAGCGTCTCCCCGTGCAATATGGCATCGAGGAACACTGGCAATTCCTCCCGGTAGCGGGCGAAATCCTCGGCCTCCGTCAGTGCAGAATCCGCATCGATATGCAGGTTCAGATCGCTGCCGTCATCCTCGCCGCGGAAGGTGAGATTGAAGCCGTCTCCCGGACCATTGGCGAGAATATGCCGCGAGACGCCGAGCCCGGTAAAGACCGGCGCGCTGAAGGGCAGCACATTGATGAGCGGCGAAAAGAAGAAGCGCCGGCCCTTCGATATTTCCCGGTCGGCAGCGATCTGCTCAATGCGGTAACGGCCATGCAGGCGCTGCCTGCGCAGATTGGCGGCATTGCGCGCCAGAAATGCGCTCACGGTTTCCTGCGGTTCGATCGTGAGATGGAAGGGCAAAATATTGACGAGCATGGCCGGCATATGCGCACCGACGCTGCCCCAACGGCTCATGAAAGGCAACCACAAGGTCAGCACGTCACGGTCCGGACGGGGTAAAACCCGGTGCAGATAAAGGCCGGACAGCAGCACCAGAAGGTCAGGCCAGCCGATTTCCAGACGGCCGGCTATCTGCTGTAGCCTCGTGCTGAAACCCTGCGGCAAGGCCGCATCGGCATGCAGGCCGCCGCCGCCATAATCCTCGCAATCCTTGTCCAGAACGGGCAGATCGGCGGATGCGACGAGATAGGCCTCCCAGAAGTCCCGATCCTTCTCGAAACGGCGGCTCTGCCTGTAGGCATCTTCTTCGGCAAGGAAACTGGCGAAGGGGTGGAAATCCGGTCCCGCTTCGCCCTTGCCGCAATAATATCCGTAAAGCTGGCCGCAGCGCTGCTCCACCAGCGTCAGCCCATAGCCATCAACGACGATGTGATGGGCGCGAATATACCAGAGGTAACGATCATCGGAGATGCGGAAGAGAAGCTGCGCGGAAAGCCTGTCGGTTCTGAGGTCCAGCTTCGCCTCCACATCGACGTTCATGCGTCGCAGCGCCTCTTCAAAGGGCGCCGGATCGGTGCGGAGATCGACAAGTTCAACCACCGGGGCATGGCCGGCATCGCAGCATTGCTGCGGCGTCTCGCCATCCTCACCGATACGAAAACGGATCGACAGAACCTCGGATTCGCGCACCGTGCGGGCGATCGCCTGAAGGAGCGCGCTTTCATTCACCGCACCGGAAAGATCGATGTAGTGGGCGACCGTGGAAACCGGCTCGTCGGGATGGAAGGAGAATTCCTCCCAGAAGTCGAGTTGCGGCTGGGTCAGCGGAAGCCAGCCGCCGGCAGGATCGATATGCGCCATCTGTTTTTCCTTGAACTATTCCTGTTGTCGGATGCTGCCCGAAATGCCTGGGTTCAGGCCGCTTCCGCAGCCAAAAGCGAAAGAACCTGCCTGGCATTGCGGCACCGCAGGAGCTGTTGTGGCGTCAGTTCCACACCGAAAACGGTGTGGATTTCCGCTGAGACGGTTTTCAGATGCGATGGCAGGAGACCGAGTGCGAGCAGATCGCTGCTCGCATCCACATTCCCCGGTTTTTTGCCCAGCACACCGAGATAGATATCCAGCACCCGGCGGTCGTCCTGATTGACGGCAGCAGCTGCCGGTGCGGAGATTTTTACCGGTTCCGCACCGCCGGCCACCGCCATCAGCAACTCGCGGGCGCGGCGGCGATCCGGCTTGCCATTGCCCGAAAGCGGCACGTCGTCAACCTTGAGAAACCGGCCGGGCACATGCGATTCCGGCAGATGGCTGCGGGCGAAATTGCGCAATTCAGCGGAGGACAGTTCGAGGCCGGCTACGGTAACATAGAGCACTCCAATGGCCGCCTCGCCCTTCTGCTCGACGCCATAATCCACCACCAGCACCCGCTGGATGGCAGGATGACGGATGAGTTCGTTTTCCACATCCGGCAGCGAGACGCGTACGCCCCGCACCTTGACGTAACCATTAACCCGGCTGGCAAACATGATCTTGCCTTCCGGCCGGTAACGGCCGCGATCTCCGGTGCGGAAGGCGCGTACCGCGTTTCCTTCCGGATCATCAACCGTGACGAAATCCGTCTGGGTGATGGCCCCGTCCTCCAGATAACCGATCGCCACATTCACGCCCACCGTATGGATGCGGCCAACGACACCGGGAGGGCAATGCTGGCCCCGATCATTGAGGATAAAATAACGATTGGCCGGCAGGGGATGGCCATAGGGGATGGCCGAGACATCCTCCGCAACGATCTCGTGCCAGATGCTCCATATCGTCGTTTCGGTTGGGCCGCCGAGCGATATCAGCCGCAGATCGGGCTGCAGCCGGCGCAGTTCCTCGATGATCATGGGTTTGATGTAATCGCCGCCCTGCGCCACGAGCCGGAGCGAAGCAAGCTGGTCGCCACGGCGGCACGACAGAAGCATTTCGAGGATGGCCGGCACCGAGCACCAGAGCGTCACACCGTGTTCGGCCACCAGTTCGTTCCAGCGGACCGCATCCTTTTCCTCGCCCGGTTCCGGCAGCACCAGCGTCGCACCCGCAGCCAGCGCGCCGAAAACATCGAAGACCGACATATCATGGTGCAGCGGCGTGACCGAAATAAACACGTCTTTTTCCGTCACCGCCCATTCAGCAAGCGTGCTGCCGATGACATTGGCGGTGGCGCGGTTGGAAAGCACGACGCATTTCGGCTTGCCGGTGGTACCTGACGTGTAGAGATAATAAGCCGGCTCTTCGCTGTGAGACAGCGCCGCCATCTCCGCCGTAGCAACGGGCGTTCCGACCGGTGCGGGCGTGGCGAGCAGCACCGCCGGATCGACAGCTTCAAAGCCCTGCGGAACATTGCGGGCGACGATGATGGCCGGGCGGCAATTTGTCAGCAGATAGTGCAGACGGTCTTCCGGCGAGCTGGCATCAACAGGCACCCAGATGGCGCCTGTCAGTGCTGCGGCGAGTGTGATGGCCGTATGTTCAGGGCTGCGTGGCAGGCACACCGCCACGACATCTCCTCGGCCGATATTTCGGGCCTTGAGGCCTGCCATTGCCCCAGCCACCATCTCACCGAGTTCACCGTAAGCGATACGCCTTTTGCCGCTGACGAGCGCGGTGCGCGAAGGATCACCCTCGAAAAGATGCGCGGCGATCCGTTCCAGAAAAGGTGGGCAGACGAAGCTCCGCTCGTCGCTATTCAGCCGATAATGGGACAGGTCGACAATATCGCGCGCTTTGAAAGCGTAAGCGCCGTTATCCGTGATCGCGGCAATCGTGCGCTCGATGGCAGCGAGAATATTCCCGACCATCGCGGCATCGATCGCCTCTTCGGCATAGTCGATATCGAGGACGAGATCACCCTGCGGGTTTTGTGAAAAGCGGAAATCCAGTGCCACCTGCGGCGTCTGTGTGAGACCGTCCGTCCAGCGCATGGTCGATTCGGGCGATAGCGTCGGCCAACTCAGGCCATTGGTGATGACCACCGGCAAGGCAAGCCCGCCCGCATTGGCGTTGAGAAGCACACGATTGAGATCGATGCCGGAAAAAACAAGGTGGTTCAGCCCTTCCAGCACATCCGTCTGCAGGCCTGCCGCCCGCTCGGCAAAATTGCCCTTGGCTCCATCCCATTTGACCGCGATGAAGCTTGAGCGATTGGCAAAAGCTCCTTCCACCTGCGGCGCAACGGGAATGCCGACAACAAGCGCGCCCTCGTTCAGCCATAGCGACAGCACATCGAGGATCACCGCTGTCAGTGCCGAGTTCTTGAACAGCCGCTCCTTTGCGCCGATGCGTGAAAAGGCGGCGAAGCGCTGCTTTTCCACCATCAGGCTTTGGCGGCTGTAGCGCGAAACGGAAATGGTTTCGAGCGCTGCCTTCCATGGCAGTTGCGAGGGCACCTCGGCATCTTTCAGCTTGTCAGCCCAATAGGCGGCGTCCTCGGCGCGAGCCGCCGCAATATCCACCTGCGGCGTGGCGACAGCACCAGCGGTCTCCAAGGGCAGAACGCCGTCGAAAAGTTCCGCCGCCAGGCTGGCGATAGCCCGCCCGTCGAGGATGAGCGCATCAAAACGCAGGAAAGCCGCGACACGGTCAGCCGTTGCCTCACCCACCGGCAGGCGGAAGACCGTGACCTGCCAGGGAGAGGCGGCAAGATCGAAATGCGCATGGGAAAAGTCACGGCGCACGGCGTTCATCCGCGCTTCCGCATCGACAGGAGACAGGGCGGAAAGATCAACAATATCAAGGTTGATATTCGGCTCGTCGCTGACGACCTGCACCAGACGCCGCTCGTCGATGCGGGTGCGCAGGCTCTCATGTCGCTCCACCATTGCGGCGAGACGTGACTGAAGCAGGGCCGGGTTGATGCTGCCGCGATATTCGCGAAACTCCTGCATTGCCACGCCGCTGAGCGGCAGATGGGTGCCACGACCAAGAAGATAGGCCTGTTGCAGGGGCGAAAGCGGACGTTCCATCAGTTTTCCTTTTGTCTCGGCTGTGGCTTTCGGCACCTGTGCGCCGAATAGCTGCGCATTCGCGGAAACGAGATCGGGGCTGGCGGCCAGTTGGCGAAGAAAGGCAGTGTAGGTTTCGAACAGGGCGCGCAGCCAGCGTTCCGGCAAGGCGTCCAGCCGCACATCCCAGTTGATCAGCAATCCGCCATCGAGCGCCGCGACCTGCGCATCCAGTGCGACCCCCGGCCCCTGCGAGACGGTGTGGACCATCTGACCGAATACCCGCCCAACCTTCTCCGAAAACAGCTCTCCTCCCGCCAGATCGACACCGGCGGTAAAGACGACTGGCGAGTTCTGCAAACCACCGCGCAGACGGGATAGGTCACGCATGACGCTGACGCCCGGATAGGATTGATGGGCAAGACGGTCGTTCATCCCGTTGAACAGCCGTCGGAGCAGCGCTTCGAGGCTTTCATCCGGCCTGATATCGATGCCGAGCACCAGCACATTGGAAAATTCGCCGACGATGCCATCGACCCCTTCCACCAGCGGCGTGCGCCAGAAAGCCGGGACGGAGAGCCTGAACTTTTGTGCCTGTGTCGCCTGCGACAGCGCCACGGCGAAAATACCGAGCAACAGGGCCGATGTCGTCACCGAGCAACGCCGCGCCGCCTGTTCCAGACTGCCTCGTTCGGCCGCTGAAAGCATGGTGGCAAAGCGATCCGTGTGAACGACACGCGTAGCGTCATTGGGAAAAAATGGCAGCGGCGGCGCATCAGGAATATCCGCAATATGTTGCCGCCACCACGACCGGTCCCTTTCACGCAGGGTCCTCTGGTGCGGATCGGAGGCAAGCTGCTTCGCCCAGTCGAAAAAGGATGGCGTCACCTCTCCCGATAGCGTGGCTTCGTCTTTTCCTTCACCCTCTTCGTAAAGCCGGGCAAGGTCCTCCATCACGATCCGGACGCTGGCCGGATCGATCGCCAGCATGTCGGTGTCCACATGCAGCCGGCTGCGTCCCTGCGGTAACAGGCTGAGCGAGATCGCGGCGGGTGAGTCATTGCGCAGATCGGTTTGTCGATGGCTCCAATCCCGCCGTTTTGCCTCGAGCCGGTGCACAAGCGCCTCCGAATCGAGCGCGGTCAGATCCTCTACATCAAGGCGGAGCGGCCTGCCGGCAGGATCGACGGATTGACGCCCTTCCGCATCGATCCTGAGGCTCAGCGTGGGGTGACGCCGGCAAAGCCTTTCGACCGCAACAGCCAGTCTTTCCACGTCAAACGCCCGCCCCTCGAACTCAAGATAGAGATGGGGCGTAACTTTTCCGAGTATCCCATCCGCCTCGCGTCCGACCCAATAGGCCACCTGCATCGGGGTTAAATTTAGCATGTGAGTTTGCACCGATTGACAAAACATGATTATCATAATCAAGTATATGCCATCGTCAACCACTCGAACAGGAGGCATCCCATGAAAACGGGAGCACTCAGGACGAATGACGTCGAATCCGACGAAATTACTGATTTTAATAGAGAATTTTTATTCACCTCCGGCACGGGGCAATTGCGGGCCGAAGGGATTCGCGAAAGGATAACCCTTCCAGCCCGCGGTGGCGAAGACATGGAAAGCCCTTTGCAGCAGGCGATTAAAGGCGCTTTTGAACGGGCACGCCGGGCCGGACAGGACAATCCGATCGCCATCGGCGCAATCCCCTTCGATGTCAGCGAACCATCATGCCTTTACATCCCCAACAACTATGAGTGGAGTCCGCGCGACGCGGTTCCGGTTGCCACTGATTCGGCCATGCCGGCGCTTGTCGGCCAGAACAGCCTGCCGGACGAGGCTGGTTTCAAACATGCCGTCGAGCATGCCATTCTCAATTTCCGCCATTCCGAAGTGCGCAAGGCGGTGCTTTCCGTCATGCGTGAACTGACCTTCGCCTCCGAGGTCAATGTCGAGAGATTGCTGGCCAGCCTCGCCAAGCAGAATCGCGAGGGTTACCAGTTCCGTATTCCGCTTCCGGATGGCGGCGACCTGATCGGCGTCAGCCCGGAACTGCTTATCCGCAAGCAGGGTGAGAAGATCATCTCGAACCCCTTGGCCGGATCGGCAAAACGCATGACCGACCCGGTGGCGGACAAGGCCAATGCGGACCGGCTTTCGGCATCGGAAAAAGACCATTATGAGCATAGCCTGGTGATCGAGGATATCCGCTCGCTACTTTCGCCATGCTGCGCGGAACTCGACGTTCCGGAAAAACCCTCCCTCATCAATACGGCCGCGCTCTGGCATCTTTCGACGCGCATCGAAGGCCGCCTCGCCGATCCCGAGACCAACGCGCTGCAACTGGCGTGCCTGCTGCACCCGACACCGGCCGTTTGCGGTTTCCCGACCGAGCGCGCCCATCGCCTCATCCGTTTCGTCGAACCCTTCGAGCGTGGCCTGTTCACCGGCATGGTGGGCTGGACGGATGCCCAAGGTAACGGCGAATGGGTAGTGACAATCCGCTGCGGCACCGTGCAGCGCCAGACCGTGCGGCTTTTCGCCGGCGCCGGCATCGTGGAGGCCTCGGAACCCGAATCCGAATGGGCCGAGGTGCAGACCAAGCTCAAAACCATGCTGAATGCCTGCGGTCTCTCCGCCTGAGCACGACCGAACTTTCCCGGGGACAAACCATGACAATCGAATTTTCACGCTGGCCCGACGATCTGGCGCGCCGATACCGCGAGCGCGGCTATTGGATCGACAGGCCATTGAGCCGCATCCTCGCCGAACAGGTGCAACACCGGCCGGATGCAACGGCGCTGATCTGCGGTGATCGCCGCTTCACCTATGCCGAACTCGACCGGCAATCCTCCAATCTCGCAGGCCATCTTGCGGCCGCAGGCATCGGCAAGGGCGATACCGCGCTGGTGCAATTGCCTAATATCGCCGAGTTTTATCTCGTCTTTTTTGCATTGATCAAAATCGGCGTTGCACCCGTCAACGCGCTCTTCAGCCACCGTCGGCTGGAAATGACCTCCTATGCAGAACAGATCGCGCCAAAACTGGTGATTGCCTCTCGCAGCCATGAGCTTTTTGCCAATGACGCGTTCCTGGACGGGCTTAAGGCTTCCTCTCCACATCTTTCCCTGACCCTGTTGCTGGGCGCGACGAAACCGCAGCGCAGCCTTGAACGGATGCTTGCCGCGCCTGCGGAAAATCCGCCCGCCTACGCCCCTTCGGCGGCGGACGAGGTGGCTCTGTTCCAGCTCTCCGGCGGCAGCACCGGAACGCCGAAACTGATCCCCCGGACGCATAACGACTATGATTACAGCGCACGGGCCAGCGCGGAGATTTGCGAACTCTCGCCGCAGACCCGTTTTCTTTGCGCCATTCCGGTGGCGCATAATTACCCGATGAGTTCACCCGGTGCGCTCGGTGTCTTTCACGCCGGAGGCACTGTGGTCATGGCCGCCAATCCGGAGCCGCTCGCCTGCTTCGATCTCATCGAAAAACACGGCATCGACATGGTGCCACTGGTACCGCCGGCCGTGGCGTTGTGGTTGCAGGCAGCCCCCGCACATCGCCAAAGGCTGAAATCCCTCAAGCTCCTGCAGGTCGGTGGCGCAAGTTTCGCCGAAGCGCTCGCCCGCCAGGTGCCGGAGGTGCTGGGCTGCGACCTGCAGCAGGTGTTTGGCATGGCGGAAGGCCTGGTGAACTACACCCGCTTCGGTGACCCCGACCATATCGTCTTCACCACACAAGGCAGGCCAATCAGCCCGGACGACGAAATCCGCATCGTCGATGAGGATGGCAATGATGTGCCCGAGGGCGAGGCCGGCATGCTGGCGACCCGTGGCCCCTATACGTTCCGGGGCTATTATCGCGCGCCCGAACACAGTGCCCGTGTCTTCGACAAGGATGGCTTCTATTATTCCGGCGACGTCGTGCAGCGCACGCCCGAAGGCTATCTGCGGGTCGTTGGCCGGGTGAAGGACCAGATCAACCGCGGCGGCGAAAAGGTTGCTTCGGAGGAGGTGGAAAACCTGATCCTGCGGCATCCTGACGTGACGCATGCCGCACTGGTGGCGATGCAGGACGAACTTCTCGGTGAGAAAAGCTGCGTCTTCGTCGTCTCCCGCAATCCCGCGCTGAAAGCGCCGGCCATCCGCCAGCATCTCGCCGGTCTCGGCGTCGCGGATTACAAGCTGCCGGACCGGGTGCGTTTCATCGACGCGATGCCGCTCACCGCCGTCGGCAAGATCGACAAGAAGCGCCTGCGCGATTTGTTGACAACCCCCGTCGCCATCAGCGCCTGACAGGTAACGCCAATCGAAGGGACGCTCTAAAGGGCGTCCCAAACTCCAAAGATTACGCGCCGCCCGAGCCGGCGCAGCACAAAACCGAGGTCATCATGACAATCCCCACCATTTCCGACTATCCGATGCCGGTTGCCGCCAGCTTTCCGGCCAACAAGACAAAATGGCAGCCCGACGCCAAGCGCGCCGTGCTGCTCATTCACGACATGCAGCGTTATTTCCTGCGTTTCTACGAGGCCGACGGCAAGCTGATGACGGCCCTCATCGACAATCTCGCCAAGGTGAAGGCATGGGCAGTGCAGAACGGCGTACCGGTCATCTATACCGCCCAGCCGCATAACCAGCCGCCGGGCGACCGGGCACTGCTGAACGACATGTGGGGACCGGGTCTTACCGTCGTTGATCCGGAATTGCAGAAGGTGGTGGACAAGCTGGCGCCAACGCCTGACGACGTGGTGCTGACCAAGTGGCGCTACAGCGCCTTCCAGCGTTCCGATCTTGCTGAGCGGATGAAAGGCTGGGGCCGCGACCAGATCATCGTCGGCGGTGTTTACGCCCATATCGGCTGCATGATGACGGCGGTGGAAGCCTTCATGAAGGATATTCAACCCTTCATGATCGGTGACGGCGTCGCCGATTTTTCCGAAGCCGAACACCGCATGGCGCTGCAATATGTGGCGACGCGTTGCGGCGTGGTGATCGACACCGCAAGCCTGACCGGTACCGAGCAGGCCACCGGCACCCGCGAATGGCTGAAAGCCCGCGTCCTGCAGATGGTTGAGGATGAAAGTGACATCGACCCCGACGAGAACCTCATCTTCTACGGGCTGGATTCCCTGCAGGTGATGAAGCTTGCCGGCGAGTTGAAGGAACGCGGCGTCACCGTCGGCTTCGATGAGCTAGCGCGTGTACCGACACTTTCCGCCTGGTGGACACTGATCGACGAAAAGCGGCTCGCAGCCTGAGCGGACGGACAAGATGACGCAACAGAGATTTACCGGGCGGCGTGTGCTGGTGACAGGCACGGCCCAGGGCATTGGCCGCCGCATCGCCGAACGTTTCATCGAGGAAGGGGCCGAAGTCATCGGCCTCGACCTTCTGGCCGGCACAGCGGAAGCACCCTTCCGCCAGATTGCGCTCGATATCACCGACGCTGCGGCGGTGGAGAGAGTATGCAAGGCAATCGAAAGCGAATGGGGCGGTCTTGATATCCTCGTCAACGCCGCAGGCATTTTGCGTCTTGGCGACAGCGAAAGCCTGACGCCGGAAGACTGGAAAGCCTGCATGGATGTCAATGCCGCAGGGCCGTTCTATCTGCTGCGGCAATGGAGCGGCGTCTTCAAACGGCAGCGGCGTGGCGCGATCGTCAATGTCGGCTCCAACGCCGCCGTGGTGCCGCGCATCGGCATGATGGCCTATTGCGCCTCCAAGGCGGCGCTGGTCAGCCTCAGCCATTGCGCCGCCCTTGAGCTTGCGCCCTATGGCGTGCGCTGCAACGTTGTCTCGCCCGGCTCCACCGATACGCCGATGCTGGCTGGTATGTTGAGCGATCCCACAGGCAAGGAACGGCTCATCGCCGGCCTGCCGGAGCAGTTCAAGCTCGGCATTCCGCTTGGCAAGATTGCAAGACCGGATGATATAGCCGACACGGTGCTGTTTCTCGCCTCCGATCAGGCTGGCCACGTGACGATGCAGCAGATCGTGGTCGACGGCGGCGCAACGCTCGCAGCCTGATCCGGCCGGCCGAACGAGGGACAGATATGGCGATCGTGCCGGCATTGCATCGCGAGACTGTTTCCGGCGACCCACCGGAATCCGTCTGGCCATGGCCGGATGACAGCAGCGATTGCCATTGCCTCACCCTTCGTTACAACCCCCACCACGAAACCGGTGCCAACATCACCCCTGCCCTGCCCGCGCAGCTGCTGCGGGCAGTGCCGAAACGCAAGACGGAGTTTTTGGCGGGACGCAAATGTGCGGCGGAAGCCATACGCCGCCTTACCGGCCACGCATTTTTTCCCGGAATGGGAGAGGACCGAGCGCCTATGTGGCCCGAAGGCGTAGTCGGCGCGATTTCTCATAGCAGTGATCGGGCAATTGCCCTTGCCGGCTCCGGCAGCAGGTTTCTCGGCATCGGCATCGATATCGAGAAATGCCTGACCGAAGAGGAAGCCCGCGACATCGCTTCGCAGGCCTTGACGACGCATGAGCTTCACAGCCTCGGCAACATTGTCGACCCGTTCATGACCGGGCTTATCTTTTCGGCCAAGGAGAGCCTGTTCAAGGCGCTTTATCCGACGGTAAAGCGGCTTTTCTTTTTCGAGGCGGCCGAATTATCCGCTTACGATGCGGATGGCTCAGGGTCGCTTCGCCTGACCGCCGACCTGAGCGGCGATTGGCTTGAGGGAACGGAGATCTCCTTCCGCTTTGGCCATTTCGAAGGCCTCCTGCTCACCCGTATCCTCCTCCCGCAATGAGGGAAAAAGTACAGATTCTGTTCTCAAAAACTCATATTTGAAGCCACTCCTCCCGTCATCCGTGTGAAATACTCAAACGGTACGCAGCTTGTTGGAATGATTCCAAACATGCAAACGGTGGAGACACGACATGACCGACATCGATACGAGCAAGCTGTCCTGGGACGAATGGGACGAACTGCAAAACCCGCCGCCGGCCGAAACCGATTTCGATCGCGTGGTCGAAACCGCGATTTCCCGCCGCGGTTTCCTCGGCGGTGTGCTGGCCTTCGGCTCGGCCGCAGCTGCCATGGGCACGCTCGGCAACCTGATGGCAAGCACTTCGGCCGAAGCGCAGGAAGCAGCCGCCGGCCGCTTCCCCTTCAAGCCGGTGGCCGCCGCAACCGACCACACCATCCATGTGCCGGAAGGTTATAGCTGGAAGCCGGTTGCCAAATGGGGTCAGCCGCTGTTCTCCAACGTTCCCGATCTCGACCCCGCCAAGGGCGTCAGCGTTGAGAATTCCGACAAGGTCTTCGGTGAAAACACCGACGGCATGGAACTCTTCATGGTGGGCGCCCATCAGCTGATCGCCGTCAACCATGAATACGTAAACCCGGAAATCAACCTGCCGCACACTGACAAGGGCAACCCGAAGACGGCCGACGACGTGAAGATCCTGCAGAACATGCAGGGCGTCACCGTCATGGAAGTCGCGGAAGGCAACGAGGGCTGGGAAATCGTTCTCGACAGCCCCTTCAACCGCCGTATCCATCACAACACGCCGATGAAGCTTTCCGGCCCGGCCGCAGGCTCCGACCTCGTCAAGACCGCCGCCGATCCTGATGGTATCGACTGTCTCGGGACCTTCAACAATTGCGGCGCCGGCCGCACGCCCTGGGGCACCTACCTCACCTGCGAAGAAAACTTCAACGGCTATTTCGGCACCGCTGATGCCGCCTTCAAGCTGCCGGATGATTACAAGCGTTACGGCATCGTCGCCGAGACGCGTTATGCCTATGAGAAGTTCGACGCACGTTTCGACGTCGCCAAGAACCCGAACGAGCCGCGCCGGCTACGTGGTTGAGATCGACCCTTCGGACGCCTCCTCCACCCCGATCAAGCGCACTGCGCTTGGCCGCATCAAGCACGAAAACGCCGCCGTGGTGATTGCCCGCGACGGCCGCGTCGTCGTTTACATGGGTGACGACGAGCGTGGCGAATTCCTCTACAAATTCGTCTCCAACGGCATTTACGTGCCGGGCGGCGACACCTCGAAGCTGCTCGACGAAGGCACGCTTTACGTCGCCAAGTTCGCCGATGACGGCGCCGGAGAGTGGCTGGCCCTGACGCCTGAAACCACCGGCATGAAGATCGATGAAATCTGCGTCTTCACCCGTCAGGCCGCTTCCAAGGTGGGCGCAACGACGATGGATCGCCCGGAGTGGGTCGCCATCAACCCGGTCGCCATCGAAGCCTATTGCGCGCTGACCAACAACAGCCGCCGCGGCGAAATGAAGGACGGCAAGCTGCGCGCCAATGCCGGCGGCGACGCCATGGCGATCAACGCCGCCAACCCGCGCGAAAAGAACGAATACGGCCAGATCGTGCGCTGGTATCCGGAAAATGACGACCATGCCGACGGCAAGTTCAAGTGGGACCTGTTCTGCATGGCCGGCAACCCTTCCGTTCACAAGGACGCATTTGCGGGTTCTTCGAACATCAACGAAGGCAACATGTTCAACTCACCCGACGGCATGATGTTCGATAGCACCGGCCTGCTCTGGATCCAGACCGACGGCGAGGACAGCAATGAAGGCAACTTCGCCGGCCAGGGCAACAACCAGATGCTGGCGGGCGACCCGGCCACCGGCCGTATCGAGCGCTTCCTGACAGCACCGAAGGGTTCCGAAGTCACGGGCCAGACATGGTCCGGCGACAAGCGCACCCACTTCGTCGGCATCCAGCACCCCGACGCGCCCTTCCCGGACGGCGAAGGCAAGTTGCCACGCTCGGCCGTCATCGCCATCAAGCGTGACGACAACGCGCAGATCGGCTGACGCAGAGGCACAAGAGAACCGGATCGCGGCAAAACGACGATCCGGTTCCATCATTGAAAACGCCGTGCGCCCAAAGAACACACGGCGTTTATTCCATCAAGAAAATCAGAAAACGTTCCGGTGCACATCGCTCATGGCGCGGCGCAGGTCATCGACTGCGGACGCCGTCTGTCCCGGTTCATCGTTGAGCGCTGGCGGCATTTTCCAGCCGGGATCGATGCCTTCCATATTCGGCAATTCATGGGCGATACCCTTGTGGCAATCGATGCAGGTGGCCTTGCCCGTCAGCAGATATTTGGAATGAATGTCTGCGGCACGCTGCGTCTGCTTGGTAAAGTCCATGGCGGCGGAGGAATGACAGTTGCGGCATTCGAGGCTGTCATTGGCCTTCAGGCGCGACCATTCGTGCTGGGCAAGCTCCAGCCGCTTGTCGAGGAACTTCTTGCGCGTATCGATAGTGCCGAAAATCTTGCCCCAGACCTCCTTGGAAGCCTGCATCTTGCGGGCGATCTTGTCCGTCCACTCATGCGGCACATGGCAATCCGGGCAAGAAGCGCGCACGCCGGAGCGGTTGGAGAAATGCACTGTCCGCGTCAGTTCCTCATAAACATTCGCGCGCATCTCGTGGCAGGAAATGCAGAAGGCTTCCTTGTTGGTCATTTCGAGAGCGGTGTTGAAAGCGCCCCAGAACATCACCCCGCCGACGAAGCCGCCAAGCGTGAGAAAGGCAAGACTGAGCGTACCGGCCGGGGTGGTCAGAACCGCCCATAACCAGGCGAGAAGTTTTTTCACACGGGCGATCATCATTCGCTACCCGCCGGTTTGACGCCCATCTCGCTCATGTCCTGAAAGGTGTTGGGCACGAGCGGCCGCGTATCGGCCTGCGGCACATGGCAGGCGGTGCAGAAATAACGGCGCGGTGAAACATCCGCCAGCATCTGGCCTTCCCGCGTCATGTAATGGGTGACGCTGATCATCGGCGCGCCGGAATCCTGCGTGAATTCGCGCTTGTGACAGGACAGACAGCGATTGGCATTAACCGAGAGCTGGTAGCCGTCGATCGAATGCGGAATGACAGGCGGCTGTTCGGGATAGGCGCGCATGCGCCTGAAATCGTCGATCACCCATTTCGGCAGGGGTTTGGCGGGTTCGGTGCGCATGGCATCGCCGCGCGGGCCGGACAATTCCGGCACCATCTGCGCAACGGCCCCCGTCGCCAGCGCCACGACCAGAAGAGTGGCGGCGATCCATCCGTGTTTCCTGATCATGCGACTGGCTCTATCTTGACTGCGCATTTCTTGAAATCCGTCTGCTTGGAGATGGGATCGGTTGCGTCGAGCGTGACCTTGTTGATGAGCTGGCTGGCGTCGAACCAGGGAACGAAGATGACGCCGGGCGGCATGCGGTTGCGGCCGCGCGTTTCCACCCGCGAACGGATTTCCCCGCGACGCGAGACGATGCGGATTTCAGCGCCCTGATTGAGCCCTCGCTTGCGCGCATCGGCGGCATTCATGAAACAACGGGCGCCGGGAAAGGCCTTGTAGAGTTCCGGCACACGCATGGTCATGGAGCCGGAATGCCAATGCTCCAGCACGCGGCCCGTCACCAGCCAGGTATCGAATTCTTCATCCGGGGATTCCGCCGGCGGCTCGTAAGGCACGGCGATGATGACCGCCTTGCCATCCTTGTTGCCATAGAATTTCACGCCTTCGCCCGGCTTGACGTAGGGGTCGTAACCCTCGCGGTAACGCCACAGCGTTTCCTTGCCGTCCACCACCGGCCAGCGCATGCCGCGCACCTCGTGATAGGCATCGTAAGGCGCCAGATCGTGGCCGTGACCACGCCCGAAGGCGGCATATTCCTCGAACAGACCCTTTTGCAGGTAGAAGCCAAAATCCGTGGATTCCTGGTTCTTATAATCCGCATTGATTTCGCTCAACGGGAATTTGCCGACATCGCAGTCCTTGTAGAGAACCTCAAACAGCGTCTTGCCGCGATAGTCCGGATTGGCGTCCAGCAGTTCCACCGGCCACACCTCGTCGGTGGTGAAGCGCTTGGAGAATTCCACCAGCTGCCAGAGGTCGGAACGCGCCTCACCCGACGCCTCGACAAGCTGGTGCCAGACATGGGTGCGCCGCTCGGCATTGCCGTAGGCCCCTTCCTTCTCCACCCACATGGCGGCGGGCAGAATAAGGTCGGCGCTCATGGCGGTGATGGTCGGATAGGCATCCGAGACCACGATGAAGTTTTCGGGATTGCGATAACCGAGGTAGGTCTCGTTCTTGGTGTTGGGGCCGGCCTGAACGTTGTTGTTGACCTGTACCCAGTAGAAATTCAGCTTGCCGTCATGCAGCATGCGGTCCTGCTGCACGGCATGGTAGCCCGGCTTTTCCGGGATGACGCCGTGCGGTATGCGCCAGATTTCTTCGGCATGTTTGCGGTGTTCCGGGTTTGTCACCGTCATGTCGGCTGGCAGGCGGTGGGCGAAGGTTCCCACCTCACGCGCCGTACCGCAGGCCGATGGCTGGCCGGTGAGCGAGAACGGGCTGTTGCCCGGCTCGGAGATCTTTCCGGTCAGAAGATGGATGTTGTAGACCATCTGGTTGGCCCAGACGCCACGGACATGCTGGTTGAACCCCATGGTCCACAGCGACATGACCTTGCGTTTCGGGTCGGCATAAAGCTCGGCCAGTTCCTCCAGGAAACCAGCTTCCACCCCGGTCATGGCGGCGGTCTTTTCCAGCGTGTATTCGGAGACGAATTCCTTGAAGGTCTCGAAATCGATCGCTTCCGTCTTGGTCGGATCGGCGGAATTGGCGGCATTCACCTCAACCGGATTATCAGGCCGCAGGCCATAACCGATATCGGTGACGCCGCGCACGAATTTCGTGTGGTTCCTCACGAAGTCTTCGTTGACGCGGCCGGTCTTGATAATGTGGTTGGCGATATAATTGAGGATGACGAGGTCCGTACCCGGCTTGAATATGATCGGAACATCGGCCAGATCCATGCTGCGATGGGTAAAGGTCGAAAGCACCGCCACCTTCACGTGGTCAAAGCCGAGCCGCCGGTCGGCGATGCGCGTCCACAGGATCGGATGCATCTCCGCCATGTTCGAACCCCAGAGCACGAAAGCATCGGCATGTTCGAAATCATCGTAACAACCCATCGGCTCGTCCATGCCGAAGGTGCGCATGAAAGCATAGGCTGCCGACGCCATGCAGTGGCGGGCATTAGGATCAAGATTGTTGGAACGGAAACCGGCGCGCATCAGCTTGGTCGCGGCGTAGCCCTCAAAGATCGTCCACTGGCCCGAGCCGAACATGCCGACGGCGGTCGGCCCCTTTTCTTTCAGCACCCGCTTGCACTGCGCGGCCATCACATCGAAGGCCTCGTCCCAGCTCACCGGCTCGAACTCGCCATCCTTGGCGTAGACGCCGTTTCTCTTGCGCAGAAGCGGGGTCTGCAGGCGGTCCTTGCCGTACATGATCTTGGACAGGAAATAGCCCTTGATGCAGTTGAGGCCACGATTGACCTCCGCCTGCATGTCACCATGGGTGGCGACAACCTTGCCTTCCTTGACGCCAACCATGACGCCGCAGCCCGTGCCGCAGAAACGACAGGGCGCTTTGGACCATTTGATCTGCAATGCGGAAACACCGCCCGGCACCGGCTGGGCGGCGGCCGGCAGCGCAATGCCCGCCGTTGCCGCCGCAATGCCGGCGGCATGGGCCTTCAATAGATCACGCCGCGTCAGTTCGCTGCTCATCGCCGCCTGTCTCCTCTGTGTCGACGTGTTCGAAAACCATGTTGGCGGCAATCACACCGTCGAGTGTCGAAATATAAGTGAGCGTATCGCCCAGCATGCCGGTGCTCGTGCCGTCTATGACGATGACGATCTTGCCATTGCCCTCGCCATGAACCTCGACATTGTCGAGCGTTAAAAGCGTTGCGAACACGGCGTCCCGCATCTGCGGCATCACCGCCACGACAGCGCTTGAGACATGATACCGGCCTGTATTTTCAGGCATATTGCATCTCCGTGGCTGTTTCCTTGATCTTGATCACACCCGTCGGACAGACGGACACGCAGGCCCCGCAGCCGGTGCAGGCATCCTCGACAAGCTCGGGCACGAAGGGGCCGCCGCGGCGGGGACGAAACCGAATGGCTTCGGTCGGGCACGCATCGCGACAGGCCTGGCAATCAACATTGCCGAAGGCGAGACACGCATCGCCAATTGCCATGACATGATCGAAGCGCTGCGCCGCAGGGGCGGTAAAAACCGGTTCGGGACAGGCTTTTGCGCATTTGCCGCAAAAGGTGCATTCCCCGGCCGAGAAATCGACCGAAGGTAAGCCACCCGACATGGTGATGATGCCGGTGGGACAGGCTTCAACACATTTTGCGCAACCGCTGCAGGCGGCGAGGTCGCTCAACGCGACCCCGGGGGGACAGATACGTGTTTCCCGTTTTTGTCCGCCGCGCAGAAAGTCACGCCGGCTGAGAGAGACTTCCATCGTCATTTCACCCTCAATGACCGGGTGGTCCCGGCGGCCCGTAAATGATCTGGAACATCCAGACGATGAAGCCATAGGCTCCGACAAATCCGACCGCCAGCACAGGCCAGATCCCAAAGGCCAGGACGACGAAGGTAATAAGCTCCTTCGTCCGGCTCGGCTTTCCATCTGCATGTAGAGGCGCGACTATTTTGGGCATATTCGCGTTTCCCTGTTCTGTTCGAGTTATCATCGGCCAAAAGGCGGAAATATTCAACCACTTGATTTTATTGATTATTTATTAGAAATAACATTCATCAATAGGGTCGACCTAAGTCACTGATTTCATGTTGCGCTTTTGCCGAAAAAATAATCAGGCCACACGAAAGCGTCGAAGGCGAGAGGAACACGTTGCGCCTCAGCCACAAGCTCCCGCTGCATCAACCCCGGGCGCACGCATGAAGGGCAGGAAGCCCTGAAGCCAGACGCCGAAACTTGTCGCCCACAGGATAGCACTGAGGCCGTGATGATAGGGTGACAGGAATGCTGCGAAATCGAATTCCGGCATGATGCGGATCAGCCCGGCCGCCACCATCAAGGCGGCGGCCATATGCGCCTGCCACGGCAGATATGTCAGGTTGCGTCCGGTATGTCGTAGCCCGGCGATGATGAACACCGCCATGATGGCGCAGCCAAGCGCGCCCACCGACAACAGGTGCAGGCCAGCGGCGGGCGTGACGGAAAAACCGAGCCGCACCACCCCGAGCGCCAGAAAACCCGCACCGGCAAAGGCATTGCCGAGACCGAGCAGCAGAACCTCGGTCTTGAAGGCGGCACGCCCGATGAACCATTCGGCCAGCCGGTCAAAAAACGCCGCACCGGCCGCAAGCGCCAGCCAGGCGCAGACATCGCTTTCCGGAAAGAAGAGTTTCGCCACCATGTATAGCGTCACCATGGCGCCCGCCATGTGCTGGCGGCCAGGATGTGGCCGGTAAGGCGTGGTCTCGCCGTTCGGATCGAGCGCCAGATTGATGACGACCACATTGATGCGCGCAGCCGACAGCGAAAACAGCACGGTGAAGATGCACAGCGCCGCCTCCAGACAGCGGGCTGCGAGTTCCAGATCACTGACCCACCAGGCATAGCGCACGCCCGTCTCCATTACCGCAAACAGAATGAGCCAGACGAGGAACGCCAGATGTTTCGTCGTTCGCCGCACCAGCATCGCCTTGCCGGTGAGGACGGAGAGCGCGAGCAGAAAGGCCAGATCGAAAAAGCCTGCGAGCAGGCTCCACGCATCGGCCCCCACAAAACCGATGAGCCGGCCCGGCAGCCACAGGCCAGCAAGACAAAGCAGCGTGCGACCCGCTGCCGCTTTCGTATCGGTCCATTCAGGCACTGCCGAACCGAGAAAACCGGCGAGCGCCATGCCATAGGTGCCGAAAATCATTTCATGGGCATGCCATTGCGAGGGCGAAACGGCATCGGAGAAAGGCAGGGCGTAGCCGCCGATCGCGACCCACAAAAACGGCCAGACCGCGCCATGCAGGGCGGCCAAAGGGAAAAACAGCCGAAGGGCTTCGGAGAGGATCGGCGGTTGTCTCATCGCATCCGCTCCTTTGCCGAAAACAATTCGGCGAAAGCCGGGCTTTCGGACAGAAATTCCACCTCGTCGAAAACCGCGCGCGCCATGCGCCGCCCCGGCGAACCGGCCGGAGTGTGGACCGCAATGACATCGCCATCGACACCAGAGAGCACGATCAGCCTGTCGGCCACCAACAGCGCTTCATGAAGATCGTGGGTGACGAGAAGCGTGGAGAAACCACGCGTGCGCGCGGCGGCGACCAGAAGCTCCTGCAAATGCCGGCGCAGGCCGACATCCACGGCGCTGAAGGGTTCGTCCAGAAACAGCATATCCGGCTCCACGGCGAGCGCCCGCGCCACCCCGGCACGCTGGCGCATGCCGCCGGAAAGCTCGACCGGATATTTTTGAAAATCCGTCTCCTCCAGACCGACTTCCAGGGCAAACTGCCCAGCGGTCTCCCGCCGTCGCCGTTTCGGCATGCCCGCCGCAGCGAGACCATAGGCGATATTGTCGATCAACGTCATCCACGGCAGCAACCGCGGCTCCTGAAACACCAGACCCTGCCGGCGGTAATTGCGCCGCACACGACCGCGAACGGGGTCGATGATACCCGCCGCGATCTGCAAAATCGTCGTCTTGCCGCTGCCGGAGGGGCCGAGCAACGCCACGGTTTCCCCCGGCGCGATGCGGAGATCGAAATTCTCGAACAGGCTGCGGCCGAGAAAGGCGTGGCCGACCTGTTCGAAACTCAAGGCGCAATGGCCGCTCATCGTTTGACACCCCATGGCAGTCCGGCGGCACGCCAGCGTTCCAGCGCTTCGCGCAGCAGATGCAGCAGGCCGTAATCGGTGATGAGCGCCAGCACGACGGTAATGGTGAGCCAGGCGCTCACCTGCGCGATATCGAACAGCGCCCGTGCGGTGGCCAGTTCACCGCCGATGCCGCCGGAATTCGACAGAAGCTCGGCCATGACGGTCACTTTCCAGGCGCTTCCGGCCGTGGTCGTCCAGGCCGGAAAAAGATAGGAAAGCACATGCGGCATGGTGACGGTGCGCAGACGGTAAAACCACGGAGCACCAAAGGCCTGCGCCATCACCTCCAGCTGACGGTCCCGCTTGGCCACACCCTCCAGCGCACCTGCGAAGGAAACGGGAGCCGAGGCGATGACAACGGTCATGATGGCCGTGCCACCGGATGAGCCGAACCAGATGAGCGCCAGCACGATCCAGCCGATGGGCGGCACGCCGAGCAGGACAGTGACAACGGGCTTCATCAGCCGCATGGCCGCGAAGGAATAGCCCGCCGCCACACCCGCCATCGTTCCGATGCCGGCGGCGATGGCAAAACCGGTCAATGCCCTGATTGCACTCTGCGACAGGATGGCGAAGAAATCCGGCCGCGCCGCCAGCCCCCCGATTGCCGCGAAAGTCTCACCCGGCGAGGGCAGGATGAATGAGCCGTAAATCTCATGCCCGGCCTGCCAGGCGGCGAGAAAACAGAAAATGCCGGAAAGCCCGGCCCAGCCCGCCCAGAGATAGCGACCGGTCCAGCCGAGACTTTCAAGAATGCGGTTCATGCCTGCTACACCAGATAAAAGCCGTCATCCGGTCGCTATC